>Ga0268276_1000255_pt1 | contig 64313 bp, 78 predicted proteins | sample saktaG_4_FD_190145 | JGI IMG/M metagenome (GOLD analysis project Ga0268276, IMG submission 190145) | Saline water microbial communities from Sakinaw Lake, British Columbia, Canada - sak_2010_1_5_45m | ecosystem: Environmental > Aquatic > Non-marine Saline and Alkaline > Saline ... | reverse complement strand
CGTTTTTTTGAATATACTTTTTATATACCATTTTTTGTAAGTAACTAATTAAGTTAATGGTGTTATTTAAAGTTTTTTGCAACTAACTAACTGAAATAAAGATATTATTTTAAGGCTTTCAAAAATTACTCTGTAGAAATCTCAATTAAATTAATCGCATCCTTAAGGACCATATTTCCTTCTATCTTTACATAAGCGGAAATAACATCTCCTTTTTCAAAATTAACAACCCCTATAGATTGGGTGTCATAATCTTTCTTAACCCCTGTAGAATCTCCTGCCATAGTATTTCTGAATCCTGCTACTTCCCCATTTATATAAACTATCACTTCAACACTTCCTTCTCCACTTACAATCTCCAGATTTGTTGAAAGTCCTGTTATGCTTCCTTCTCTCATCATCACATATCCTTTTTTAAGACTTCCTTCAACACCATTTGCAGTTTCAAGGAAAGTGGATTTATCAATTTCCCCTGTTAAACCAAAGTTTAGAAGCATCTTGTATATTGGGGCTGGAGGAACAGTAGCTTTAAGGGTTTCACTTGAAGCAGTCAAAACAAAAACAGGCTTCTCTCCGCCATAATCAACTTCATATATTACAAGATTTGTGGTATCTATATTTTTCAAATCAATTTGAGGAGGAAGATTGTCAAAACTAACTTCTTCTATAGATTGAATATCCTCTTCATTTATTCCCTGTTTATCTATAATATTATCAATTATCGCTTTGACATCATCTGATAACCCAACTGACTCTGCAAAAACTCCTGAGAGCATTAAAACCCCCATAAAAACTGCAAAGTAAATGAATGTTTTTTTCATCCCTTTTTTCATGGAAAAGATAAACAAAGGGAGATATTTAAAGATTACGATATAATAATTTAAAAACAAAAGATACTAAAAATAAAAATGGAAAATAAAATAACTGCAGAAAAAATAGAAAAATACTTCAAACTAACAGAAACTGCTCTTAAGGAAGTCAAGAAGAACATGATAAAAGGAAAGGAAGCCCACGCCAAAGAAATAATTGAAATGGTTGAGAACTATCTTTCAGATGCAAAACACTTCAAAAAGAAAGATGATTATGTAAATTGCTTTGCAGCATTAAATTATGCTCACGGGTGGCTTGATTCTGGAGTAAGATTGGATGTTTTTGATGTTAAAGATAATAAACTTTTTACTATTAAATAAGACTACTTCTTTCTCTTAACTCTTCTAAAAATAACACTAATAATTAAAACTAAAACAACAAATCCAAGAATATAATAAATTATCTTAAACTTGTCCTTTGCAATATTTTCATTAACATTTTCTGTTGAACCTGCTTGATTTTCTGCTGAAATTTCTTCATGTATTGTTTGTATTGTGAAGTTCGCTTTTAAACTGTAAAAAGGTCTGGCATCTATTGAATTTAACTTAACTAAAACATCATAATAATTATCCCCTGAAAGTTCAAACTTCTTTTCCTGACCAATTAAAAGGGTTGCTTCCTGCGTTTCAGAAGAAATGCTTATTTTCACACTTGTTTCAGTAATATTTTCAACTTTAAATGTGTATGAAATATTTTCTACTTTAAAAGAAACTCTCCAATTCTTGTACATAACATTTTGATATCCTTTATTTAATTCTTCTTCTTTTGGTCTAAAAGTTGGATATCCCCCTCCCCCAAGATTTGGAGGAGGTGTTGCCCCGGTTGCTTCTTCTAATGTAAAATAATCGTATAACTTATTTTGCTGAATTGTGAAATTGTAACTCTTTGTTCCCATAGTATATCCTGCCTTTGCTACATTAAGTATATAATTTGAATAATAACTTTTTGTTCCCCCAGTATTTACATATTCAGTTATTTCTTGCCTTTGTATAAATCCAGAAGAATTAGTTAAATTTGTAAATTGTAAGACATCTGAAACATTATAGGCAGAAATATTTGCACCTTCAATAGCAGCACCTGAGGTGTCATTAACATATGCTTGATAATGCCATTTTCTTATTAATTCATTCGCCACCCCATTAACTGATTCTTTACTTGAATTATAAGAACAATTAAGGAAGATATTTCCTACTGAACCTGCATCTGAATGAATATAAACATCTCCTGCAATACCAGAAATATTTATACAATCTGAAATATTTGTATAATTTGATTCCCTTATATAAATTGCAGACCTGCTAGCCTCTGTAGTGTTTAAACTCAATGCTGTAGCTTTTATTAAAGTATTATTAGAAGAAGAATCAAAGGCAATTCCACGACTTGCCTTGCTTGTTCCAGTATTATTTGTTAGAGTGTTGTTAGAGGAAAAATAAAGGAGAATTCCATAACTTATTCCGCTTGTGTTGCTTGTTCCTGTATTATTTGTTAATGTGTTATTAGCAGACATATAAAGATAAAGTCCAACACTTATGTTGCTTGTTCCTGTATTATTTGTTAGGGTGTTGTTAGAAGAGGAATAAAGAATGATTCCATCTTGATTACTTGTTCCTATATTGTTTATTAAATTGTTATTAGAAGACAAATAAAGAAAAATCCCATCAGTATTACAAGTAGAACAACCCAACCCCTTTCCTGTATTTGATATCAAGTTGTTGTTTGAAGCGAGATTTAAAGAGATTCCATGACGTAAATTGCTTATTCCAGTATTTAATGTTAAGTTGTTGAAATTAGAGTCAGATAAATAAATTGCATGGGTTGTATTGCTTATTCCTGTATTTAATGTTAAGTTGTTGAAATTAGACCCACTATATAAATAAATTGCATAAGAATTATTTACATTTATAGAATTATTAAACAATGTTGAATTATCATTTGTGTTAAAATAAATTCCATGTCTTGAGGTAATCACGGAAGTCCAGTTTCCATCAAGTATATTACAATTATTTACAGTTGTGTTAAATTGATTTGTTGTGATTCCATAAGTATTTGCTGTTCCTCCTATTGAATAATTTATTAAGTTGTTTTGACAATCTAATGTAATATTTTCAGCCGTAACATTCAAGCAAGTTGCTGTTGAAGTTATGCTTTGGGTTAATGTATAAGTTGCATTTGTCGTATTAAGCAGATTGCATCCATTAACATTTTGATTTAAGCTCCCATTATCAGCCCAAGCAGAAACAAAATTAATATTCAGAAATACAAAAATTAAACCAACAAATAAAAACCAAACTTTCAATCCTCTTTTCATGACTAAAATAAGAAAATTATATTAATAAATCTTCTCAAAAAAATATAAAAATCCTTGCTTTAATATTAAATCCTTTCATCCATAATCCTTTTTTCCTAGTAACTACTTATAAGCTTTTTACAATAAAATAAGCTATTTAATATCAATTAAAGCTCATAAATTCTTTTAAACACTATATTAATAATAAAACAATGGCAGAGTGGGATAAATTTGTAATGAATAATAATGGTAAGGCAACTATAACAACAGAATTAGATATATTAGAACTTCCAAGTGGAACATACTTCCTAAATATGGAATTTATAAAAAAATTAAAAAAATATAGTTTAGATGATTTGAGAAATGGGTCAGAATATCCAATATATAAAATGGTTGGACATACTAAAGATAGTCAAAGTGGAATTACAGCGAGAGTGACTAGTCTAGAAGCGATAACTACAATTGTTCAAGAGATTAAAAAGAATTTAATAAACCCATAATCTCAAAATATAAAAACTCCCTTCTCTTATCCCAACTATGTTAAAAAAGGTGATGGTTCTAAGCTTAGGAGGAAGTCTCATAATTCCAGATAAGATTGATGTAAATTATCTCAAAGATTTCAAAAAAATTATTCAAAAAAATACAAAAAAATATAAATTTATTATTGTCTGCGGGGGAGGAAGCATTGCAAGGAAGTATATTTCTGCGCTCCGCGAAATGAAAATGAATGAAAACTTCCAGAGTTATGCGGGAATTTCCGCAACAAGAACAAATGCAAGATTCATGAGTTATTTTTTTAACCAGGACCAAAAAAGAGGAATTCCAAGCAAAATGAGTGAAGTTAAAAATTATATTAAAAAATTTGATATTGTTTTCTGCGGGGCATTGGAATACCATCCCCGTCAAACTTCTGATTCAACCTCGGCAGAAATTGCAAAAGAATTTGCATGCAACTTTATTAATTTGACAGATGTTAGGGGTTTGCATGATAAAAATCCTAAAGAATTCAAAAACTCCAAATTCATTCTTAAAATTTCATGGGAAGATTTTGATAAAATGGCCAGCAAAATTAAATTTAAGCCAGGACAGCATTTTGTTCTTGACCAAAAAGCATCGAAAATAATAATGAAAAATAAAATCCCAACTTACATTCTTGGAAAAGATATGAATCAACTAGATAATTTGCTTAATGGAAAGAAATTTATAGGTACAACTATTTCTGGATAAATGGAAAAAAATCAAATTCTCATAACAGAAACAAATTTTAACAAACTCAAAGATAAAGTTAAAAAAGAAAAATTGGAAGATAAAACAGTTATATATTCTTCAGAAGATGATGAACTAAACAGAAAAGTAATTGAGAAACTAGCAATAAATATACTTCTAATCAATCAAACAAATAGAAAGGACTTTCAAAAGCAGAGAAATTCTGGATTTAATCAAGTTATGGCAAAAATAGCCAAAAAAGGAAATATAACAATCGGAATAAATTTTGATGAAATTCTTGAATCAAATTCTTTAAAGGAAAAAGCAGCAATCCTCTCAAGGATTAAGCAAAATATCTTTTTATGCAATAAAAATAATATTAAAATGAAATTCATTATTCAAAAAGAGAAAAACCAGAGAAATATATATGACTTAAAGTCATTGGGGCTTATTTTAGGAATGCCTACTTGGATGGTAAGTTCTCTTTCAAAAGAATTTTAAACACTTCTTATCTCATACTAAAATGGACAGTAAAAAGTTGATTGAATCCTTAAGCCCCAATGAAAAGAAAATTCTGCCCCATTTGGGAGAAAAAATAAATGAAATATGCAAGAAATCAAATTTAGACAAAACCTCAGTAGTAAGATCCTTAGAATATCTTCAAAATAAAAATGTAATAAAATTATCTTATGTAAAAAAGAGAATAGTTGAATTGGATGTTAATGGGGCACTTTATTTAAAAAAAGGACTTCCGGAAAGAAGGCTTCTAAGTCTTCTCAATGAAAAACACATAATCCTCCTCCAAGATGCTCAAAAAGAGAGCAAATTATCAGATGATGAGTTCAAGGCATCTATAGGTGCTTTAAAGAAAAGGGCACTTATAGATTTGAAAAATGAAAAGATAATACTTAACGCAAACAGGGAAGAAATTTCAAAAAAGACACTTGAAGAACAATTTCTTGAAATTCTTCCAATAGATTATGACTCTCTTTCTCCAGAACAGCAATTTGCCTTAAAATCTCTTCAAAACAGGAAACAAATTGTTAGTATAAAAGAAGATAAAAAAATAGATATTGAAATAACTCCCTTAGGAAAAGAGATAATAAACTCAAAGTTAAGTTCACAGGAATTAATAGAACAAATAACTCCTGAAATACTAAAGAAGGAGTCTAATTGGAAAGGAAAAAAATTTAGACGATATGATGTGGCTTCTCCTGTTCCTAGTATAAACGGGGGAAAAAGACACTTTGTAAATCAATCTATGGACTATGCAAGAAAAATATGGACAGAAATGGGATTTGTGGAAATGACAGGAAATTTAACTCAAAGTTCTTTTTGGAATTTTGATGCACTATTCACTGCACAAGATCATCCTGTAAGAGAGATGCACGATACTTTCTTCATAAATAAAAAAACAGAACTTCCTGATAAAAAGATTGTTTCAAAAGTAAAAGAATCTCATGAAAAGGGTGTTGGCGGAAGCAAAGGCTGGCAATACTCATGGGATGAAGAAGAAGCAAAAAAACTTGTATTAAGAACCCACACAACCTGTCTTTCTTCACAAACACTCGCAAAATTGAAAAAAGAAAATATCCCATCAAAATTCTTTGCAATAGGAAAATGCTTTAGAAACGAAACAGTTGATTGGGCCCACGGATTTGAATTCTATCAAACCGAGGGGATTGTTATAGATGAAAACGCAAATTTTAGGCATCTTCTTGGATATCTTAAACAATTTTATAAGAAAATGGGATTCAAAAATATAAGATTTAGACCAAGTTATTTCCCCTATACTGAGCCATCAGTAGAAATTGAGGTATTCCATCCAGAAAAAAAGAAATGGATAGAACTTGGGGGGGCCGGAATGTTTCGTCCGGAAATAACTATACCTCTTCTTGGAGAACATATCCCTGTGCTTGCCTGGGGACAAGGATTTGATAGGCTAATAGTAGATTATTATTATATAAAAGATCTGAGAGAGCTTTACAAGAACAATCTAACTCAATTGCGGAGAATAAAATGGTGGATGAAACAATAAAATGAGAAAAAACTTGCCTTTAAATTTGGAGGAGTTTGTCAAATGAAAGTATTATCATTAAAACAACCGTTTGCAGAATTAATATTAATTGGAAAGAAGAAAATAGAATTAAGAAAATGGAATACTCATTTTAGAGGGGAATTTTTTATTCATGCTTCAAAGAATCCAGATAAAGAATCAATGAAAAGATTTGGATTTACAACTCTTCCCTTAGGAAAAGTAGTTGGAAAAGCAGAATTAGTTGATGTGAAAAAATATGAAGGTGAAAGAGAACATTTCAAAGATAAAGATATGCATTTGGCATCAAGTTCTTGGGGTAATTACGGGTTTGTATTAGAGAATCCCGTAAGAATAAATCCAATTCCTTTTAAAGGGCAATTAAATTTTTTCGAGGCTAATATAAATTAAAATGGCACTTATAACTTTAAACAAAAAAATATTTGAAAAAGAAATAGGCAAATTAGATGAAAAAATGCAGGAAAGGATATCAATGTTTGGAACCCCTTTAGAAAAATTTGATGAAATTGAAATTGAAATTGAAATTTTCCCGAATCGTCCAGACTTACTTTCATATCAAGGATTCAAAAGAAGTTTTCTTGCTTTTCTTGGGAAAAAGACAGGAATGAAGAAATATGAATTAAACAAGCCAGAGAAGAATTATCAGGTAATAATTGATTCTTCTGTAAAAGATGTCCGCCCTTGCACAGCCTGCGCAATCATAAAAGAACTAAAATTAGATAATGACAAAATAAAAGAGCTAATTGAAATACAGGAAAAATTGCACATTACTTTAGGAAGAAAAAGAAAAAAAGTAGCAATAGGAATTTATCCTCTTGAAAAGATAAAACTCCCCATAACATTCAAGGCACTTGAACCAGATTATATAAAATTTATTCCATTGGAATCAGAGAAGGAAATGTCAGGTTTGCAGATTTTACAAAGGCACCCCGCAGGAAAAGAATATTCTCACCTCTTAGCTGGAAAATCAAAATTTCCGGTTTTTGTAGATTCTGAAAATAAAATTTTAAGCATGCCTCCTATAATAAACTCACAACTAACAGGAAAGATAACTGAAGAAACAAAAGAAGTTTTTATTGAATGTTCTGGTTTTAATTTTAAAGTTTTAAAAAAATGCCTAAATATACTCGTTACTCTCCTTGCAGATATGGGGGGGGAAATATATCAAATGGAAATTAAAGGAGCTCCTGAAAAAATCTCTCCCTCTCTTGATTCAGAGAAAATGAAAATCTCCCTTGAAAATACTAACAAACTCCTAGGAACAAAGATAGATGAAAAAAAGCTTAAACAACTTATTGAAAAAATGGGGCACAATTATAACCAAAAGACAAATGAAGTTGAAATAGGTTCATGGAGAACAGATATATTGCATGAAGTTGATTTAATTGAAGATGTTGCAATTGCATATGGATACGAAAATTTTATCCCAGAAATACCAAGCATATCAACAATAGGACAGGAAGATGCAAAAGAAATAATAAAAAGAAAAATATCTGAAATTATTACAGGGCTAAACATTTTGGAAGTTTCTAATTATCATTTAACAAATAGAGAATATCAGTTCAAAAAAATGGGAATTCAGGAAAGGCAGGAAAAAGAATTTGTTGAATTGGAAAATTCAAAGACAGAATATAACATATTAAGAAAAAATCTCTCTCATTTCCTTCTTAAAAATCTTTCAGAGAATATTGATTCAGAATATCCACAAAAAATATTCGAATCAGGGACAATATTTGAATTAAAAAAAGAAATAGAGGAAGATGAAAAATTGGCTCTTGCAATATCTCCGGGGAATTTTACAGAAATAAAGCAGATTATAACATATTTGTTTAAATCTCTTGGGATTAAAATAAACTTAAAAGAATCAGAAGAAATTCCTGTTCATTTTATAGAAGGAAGAACAGCAAACATAATCCTCGAAAACAAAGAAATAGGAATTATAGGAGAAATTCACCCAAAAATACTGAGAAACTGGAAGATAAAAATGCCTGTTGCATTGTTTGAAATAGATTTAAAAGAAATTTTCGGAAAATTAATTTAAAAGGTTAGAAGACTACCCAAAATAAGCCTTATTGTTATTTTCGTTTTTATTATCCCAGTTTGATTTTATTTTTTCAATAATACTAAGAAAATCTTTTTTAAGATTTATCCAGATTTTATAAGAATCATTTATAAAATCTACTTCTTTTTTTTCAGAAAAATCAACATCAAGCTCAATCAAATTCAGCTCTATTCTTACAAGTTCTTTGTAAATTTCAGAAAGTTTTTTCTTCTCAGTTTCCCCCATTGTTTTTATAAGGGAAAAGATAAACATAGGGGAATTAACAGGATTAAGCAAAAGTTCAACAAATCTAAGATAATTAGAAAATTTCTCAGCCATAGTTTTAACAACCTCTCTTATTAAAAAATCTGTCTCGGTTTCAGCAATTTTTTCTATGGCAAAATCAGAATTAAGTTTATCAAAATCAGGCAGATTATGAATTTGCTGTATTTTTTTATAATTTTCTTTCAACTTTTCAAGTTTTGATTCATTTTTATCCATAAATCTTATTAATAAAAAGGTTTTATAAATCTGTTGGGATTGAATAAAAAGAAAATCATCCGCCACAGTAGTTCAGCCGGTTAGAATACCACATTGGTAATGTGGAGGTCCCGAGTTCGATTCTCGGCTGTGGCTTACCAAAAACACAACAAAACCATAAAAACAACACTATTTTCAAAGAATAATAATTTATCTTTTTATCAACTTCATAAATAATAAAACAAGCAAAGCTAAAAAGAAAGCAACAGATATAAATCCAAAAATAATCCAAAGGAAATTAAATATGTTGACAAAAGCTCCCTCAGAAACTAAATATAATATATATGATATGAGAAATAATAAAACAAATAACACAAGATTTCTAAGAACAAGTCCAAGTTTTACTTTAGAAAATTTTACTTTTTGAGAGCTAATAAGAGACTTAGCTTTGACAGGAGACTTTCTTCTAACCGCCCTCTTCTTTTTACCAGCCATATCAAAAATAAGAAACCAATGTTTATAAATATTACTCTGGAAGCCAACTCTGATTTATCACGTTTCCAGTAACTGTTTTAATATTTGAATAAAAGATTTTAAACCAATCAACATAGGTTCCTAAAAAAATATGAAAATCTTCTTTTTCCGAAATGCGAAGTTCATAATTATTTATTATTACCAATGAAACTATCATAAAAAACATTATAAAAAGAAGGAGAAATTTCATTTTAATTCTGGATAGTGTTTGATTCCAGAGTTTTGTTCAATTCTCCTGTTTCATTCGTCTTCCAACTCATATTAATTGCATTTGAAGTTATAACTTTGGCATTCTTAAACACATTTCCAATCCAAAGAAAATACATTTTTCCAGCCTCTTTCATCCCATCAAAAGTTTTCAAATCCAAATCTGTTCCTTTTATAACAGCTGAAAAACTGAAATAAGTAAAGATCACGAGCAAGATTAAAAAAATAGCTAGAAGCTTATGCCTAAATCTTTTAAACTCTATAATTAGCCATATTGCAATAATTAAAACCAAAACTAAAATAAGAGTAATACTCACCATAAAAGAAACAGTTTACATTACTATAAAAATATTTCTAATGATTTCAATTCATGCTAAAAGAATAGCCCCACCAGGATTCGAACCTGGGTCACAAACTTCAGAGGCTTGTATACTTGACCGCTGTACTATGGGGCTTTTCCACTAAAAATCCAGCAAAAAACACTATTAAAATTTAATGATAAGAAAATTTATATACCTTTACTAACATTTGTAAAATATGAAAAATAAAAAAGATAAAAATTTTGAAAAACTCGAAGAGACTCTTATTCAAGTAGGATTAAGAATTGCTAAAAGAGGGGAAGGGGCTCTTTTTGTTGTAGGAGAAATTGAATATACCCCGATGATAAATCAATCTGTTCCTCCTTTTAAAGCAATTGAAAATCCCAAACTTCTCGAATCCCTTGCTTTAATGGATGGTGCAGTCATAATAAACAAAAAAGGATTTGTTTCTGCCTATGGAGTAAAAATAAAATCTACAAAAATTTTCAAGAATTTTGGAACAAGGCATTCTGCTGGATTGAGCGCTGCAGTTGGAGAAAATTTAGTCGTAATAATCTCTGAAGAAGATAAAAAAATAAAGATTCTAAAGAAAGGGAAGATGATAATGCAAATTGATGCTCTTCAGAAAAATGTTGAGCAAAATGTCTCTTATGCAGTTAAAATATTAGAAACAGTTGGAGCAGGAGCAGTTGGGACGATAGGAACAAGTTTGTTGTTGCCCACACTTGGAATAGCAATTCTCCCAGGAATTATATTATTTGGTTCAGCATATTACCTTGGAAAATTAATAAAAAAGAGGCTTGGAAAGTAATTCTTAATCTTACTAACTTACGCCCCGACTGAGATTCGAACTCAGGTCACCGCCGTACTCCATCGCCTCTAAAGAAATTAGGGCGACAATGTTTCACGCCTGCCTTAAAGAAGGCTGGAATTATCATCTCATCGACTAAATTCCGACATGATTTGAGAGGGCGGCATTCTTGGCCTCTGAACTATCGGGGCTAGATGTCCTTCTAAAATAATAAGTAGTGAAGCTTAAAAAGATTATCTTATTATAAATATAAAGGTGAAAATGGTGAAAAAAATTCTGGTGTTCAATGTTGGAAGTTCAAGCATAAAATACAACTTGTTTGAAAATTCAAATCTTATCCAATCAGGGAATTATGAAAAATTAAAAACAAAAGAAAACTACAAAAAGGCTGTGCAAAATATTTTTAAGAAATTTGAAAATCAAAAAATTGATGTAATTGCCCACCGAGTAGTTCATGGAGGAGATTTAAAAAAAACTTCAAAAATAACAAAAGAATTAAAAGAAAAAATAATGAAATTTTCTGAATTTGCTCCTTTACACAACCCAAAACAATTGATGGTTATTGAATTATGTGAAAAATATGAAAAACCCCAATATGCTGTTTTTGATACAATGTTTTTTTCAGATATCCCAAACATTGCAAAAATATATTCAATACCAAAAAATATAACAAAAAAATACAGAATAAGACGCTATGGCTTTCACGGACTATCTCATGAATCTGTATCAAAAAATTTGAAAGGAAAGACAATAGTTTGTCATCTCGGTTCAGGTTCAAGTATTTCCGCAATAAAAGATGGAAAAGCCATAGATACGAGCATGGGATTAACACCCTTAGAAGGAATTATGATGGGAACGCGTTCAGGAAGCATAGACCCCGGAATAATTTTCTTCCTTACTAAAAAAGGGTACAATGCAGAGGATATTTTAACAAACAGATCAGGATTAAAAGGAATAAGTGGATTTAATGATTTTAGAGACATACTTTCAAAGATGAATAAAAATAAAGATTGCAAGCTGGCTTATGATTTATTTGTATATGAAATAGCAAAAGCTATAGGCTCTTATATTGCTGCATTAGATGGATTAAACAATCTGGTTTTCACAGCAAAAATTGGAGAAAATGTTCCAAAATTAAGAGAAGAGGTATGTAAACATTTTCAATTTATGGACTTATACATTGACAAAGAAAAAAATAAATTAAATTCAAATTTAATATCATCAAAAAATTCAAAAGTAAAGGTTTTTGTTAAGAAAACAGAAGAAGAAAGAATTATAATAAATGAAGTTTTAAAAATTTTAAAATGAAAATACCAGTAGAAATTTCAGCAAGGCACATGCATCTATCAAAAACAGATTTTGAAAAATTATATGGGAAAGAAAAAAATTTAATATTCATAAAAAAGTTATCCCAACCTGGAGAATTTGCATCAAAAGAGACAATTACTCTTGTAAAGGGGAATAATAAAATAGAAAACGTAAGGATTTTAGGCCCACTCAGAAAAAAATCCCAGGTTGAATTATCTCTGACTGATGCTTATAAATTAAAGTTAAATCCTCTTCCAAGTATAAAAGTTTCTGGAGACCTAACTAATACAACTAAAATAAATGCAAAAGGACCTAGAGGAAATATAAAATTACCAGTAATGATAGCTCAAAGACATTTGCATTGTACTGAAAAACAGGCAAAGAAATTAAAATTAAAAAATAATCAAAAAGTTTCTATAAAAATAAATGGGGAAAGAGAAACAACATTCCACAATATAATTGTGAGAATATCAAACAATTATGATTTATCATTGCATCTCGACACAGATGAAGCAAATTCTGCAGGAATAAAAGGAAAAACATTTGGAAAGATTGTAAAATGAATAGTAATTCAAAAAATATAGGAAGAATTATAAAAATTCTTTCAAAAGTCTATTCTTCAAATGAAAAAACAACTCTCAACAGGATGAGGAAAAAGCCAAACGCCTTCAAAATTTTAATATCCTGCCTTTTATCATTAAGAACACAAGACAAAAGTACAGAAAAAGCTTCAAGACAACTTTTTGAAGTTGCAATAACACCAAAAGAAATTACAAAACTCCCAATCAAAAAACTAGAAAAATTAATATTCTCATCTGGACATTATAAAAAGAAAGCCCGTGTTCTCCAATCTGTTTCAAATGAATTAATAAAAAGATTTAATTCAAAAGTACCATCAACAAAAGAAGAACTTCTTTCCATAAAAGGAATAGGCCCAAAAACAGCAAATATAGTTCTTGCATTCGCATATGGACAAAATGTTCTCCCAATTGATACCCATTGCCATAGAATCCCAAACAGACTCGGATGGGTAAAAACAAAAACCCCTGAACAAACAGAAAAAACACTTGAAAAAGTTCTCCCAAAAAAATATTGGAAAGAATTTAATGCAATTTTTGTTCAATTCGGACAAACAATCTGCCAGCCCATTTCACCTTGGTGCTCTAAGTGTCTTATAAGCAAATATTGCCCAAAAATTAATGTAAACAAATCAAGATAAATATTTTAAAAATAGAAACCAAAGCTTTTTAAACAAAATTTTCTATTTCCTAACTATGAAACGTTCAAGTCGAAGATGGAAAAAAGACGGCCAAATGCGCTGGAAATGGCAACGTAAAAGGTTGAAAAAAGAAAAACGCAAACGTAAACTTAAACGTGGATAGTTCTTTTAATTAATATACTTTTGAAGACAATTATCATTAAAAAGTTGAATGTTGGTGGAGTTTCATGGTAAGAAGAGACTCTGTTGATTCAGATGTATTAAAAGTGGAGACTTTAATCAGAAGCTATATCAACTATACGAATTCTAATGCAGGAATTGAATTAAAGAATATGGATATAAGTGGAAATCTCCTTGTAGATGTTCTGGATAATCTTGGTTTAGAGAAAGATAAAGAAATGGAAGAATATAGAAGAGCAAAATATGATTATGATGAAAAAGTTGGAGAGTATACAAAACTAGAAGAAAAATATAAGGAATTAGAGGAAAATCGCAATAAATTTGTAGATTCTCTTGAATTACTTCTAAAAAATCCCCTTATACAAAGCATAGAAAAAATAAAAGAATTGCTCAAAGAAACCGAGCAGAAATAATTCTCTCATTTTACCACAATAACCTTTATTAACCAATATGATTTTTTCAGCTAATGGTAAGCTCTATTTGGACAGAAAAATACAGGCCTTCCAGATTCTTTGAACTTGTTGGGCAAGATGATATTGTAAAGAGGGTAGAGGGACTGACAAATTCTATGAATATTCCACACTTGCTCTTTGCAGGCCCGGCAGGAACAGGAAAGTCAAGCTTGGCTCTTATAATAGTAAAGGAACTTTATGGAGGAAACTGGCGTGAAAATTACCTTGAATTAAATGCCTCTGATGAAAGAGGAATAAATATAGTTAGAGAAAAGGTTAAAAATTTTGCAAGAACCAAATCCATTGGGAATGTTCCCTTTAAGATAATCTTTCTTGATGAAGCAGATGCATTAACACCTGAAGCTCAGCAGGCACTTAGAAGAACCATGGAAAACTATTCTTCAACTTGTAGATTTATTTTATCCTGCAATTATTCAAGCAAAGTAATTGATCCAATTCAATCTCGTTGTGGAATTTTCAGATTTAAGCTTCTTGAGAAAAAAGATATTGAGAAATACCTTATGGAAATAGCAAAAAGAGAAAATCTAACTGTGAAGCCAGAATCAATTGAAGTAATTTATGAAGGAAGTGAAGGAGATTGCAGAAGAGCTACAAATCTGCTTCAGGCAACAGCTTCAATTTCACCAAACATAACCCCTGAATTAGTTTCAACAATTATTTCAAATGCCAAACCAAAAGATATCAAAGTCGTATTGGATTATGCTCTTGCAGGAGATTTTCAAAGAGCACGAGAAAAACTTCTTGATATTATGCTTAAAGAATCTATTTCCGGACAAGATGTTATAAAGGCTATTCAAAAAGAAATATGGAATTTACCTGTTGAACCAGAATTGAAAGTTAGACTTACTGAAAAAACAGGAGAATCAGAATTCAGAATTGTTGAAGGTTCTGACCCGTTCATACAGCTTCAAGCTCTTCTTGCAAGTTTTGTCCTTGCTGGTTTGGGTAAGGAATGATAATCAGCAAGGTTCTCGCACCCCCTGGGTGGCTTGCAGGTTTGGGTAAGGAGTAAAATGAATTCAGAAAATAACATAGAAGTAGAAATCCGTGCATTCATATCAAAAGAAAAATATGAAGAACTTTTGGAATTCTTTAATCAAAATGCAACATTTGTAAAAGAAGATTCTCAGGAAACCCATTATTTTGATTGTGAACGAGATTTGAGGATTCAAAAAAACAATAAAGGTTCAAAAATCTGGCTTAAAAAAGGAAAAATGCACGATGATGTAAGGGAAGAGATAGAAATTTTTACTCAAGAGGATAATTTTGAAAATTTAGAAAAATTATTCAATTCTTTGGGGCACAATGTTGAAATAAAATGGCTGAGAAAAAGAAATCAATTTGAGTGGGATGGAATAAAAGTCTGTATTGATTATACAAAAGGGTATGGATATATAATTGAACTGGAAAAATTATGCTCAGAAAAAGACAAGGAAAAAGCTCTTGAAGAATTGAAAAATAAACTAAATGAATTAAAAATTCCTTTAACACCAAGAGAAGAATTTGAAGAGAGATATGAATATTACAAGCAAAACTGGAGGAGATTGATAGCATGAGCCCATGGGTTGAAAGATACAGGCCAAAAACTTTTGCTGAAATAAAAGGGCAAAATGAAGTTATTGAAAAAGTTAGGAAATTTCTTGAAGATTTCAGCCCCAATAATAAAAAAAAGGCAATAATTCTTCACGGCCCCCCTGGAACAGGTAAAACAACAATAGTTCATGTAACCGGAAGAGAGACAAATTCTGAGGTTTTTGAACTGAATGCTTCTGATTTAAGAAACAAAAAAAGACTTGAAGAAATATTAAAGCCGGCAATGGAGCAAAAATCCCTTATTTATCAAAGAAAAATAATTTTAGTTGATGAAGCTGACGGAATTTCTACAGTTGACAGGGGAGGACTCACAGAACTTATTGAATTAATTGAATTTTCAAACTATCCTGTGATAATAACTGCCAATGATATTTGGGATAAAAAATTGAGTCCATTAAGAAAAAAGGCAGAATTAATTCAATTAAAAGAAATAGATTACAGGACAATTAAGGAAGTATTAGTAAGCATATTGAGAAAGGAAAAAAACTTCATTGCTGATGAAATTCTTACAAGAATTGCAGTAAAGTCTAAGGGGGATTTAAGGGCTGCAATAAATGATTTGCAAACAATTTCAAAACTTAAAGACCCCTCTGGAATAGATTTTGATGAAAGAAACAAGGAAGTGGATATTTTTAATGCTTTAAAGATTATTTTTAAAGAAAAAGCTACAGAAAATACATTAAAAATATTTGATTCTGTAAAAATCCCCCTTGATGAGATAATCTTATGGGTTGAAGAAAACATCCCTGCTGAATACAAGGGAAAAGAATTGGCACGTGCATACGATTTACTCAGCAAAGCAGATATATTTAAAGGAAGAATTTACAAACAACAATACTGGAGATTTTTAGTTTACGAAAATATCTTTCTTAGTTATGGTATTTCTGCATCCAAAAAACAAATTAAAACAGGTTTTACAACTTACAAAAGGCCTACAAGAATATTAAAAATATGGATGAACAACCAAAGAACAGCTAAAATGAAATCAATTGCTGGAAAATATGCTCAATATTCTCATCTCGGACAAAAAAGAGCAATGAGGGAATTTCCTATAATAAAACAAATAATAAATTCAAATTCTGAAATATCAAAAGAATTAAAACTTAATGAAGAAGAATTGGAATATTTGAAAAATTAAAAATTAATATTTTTATCCACACTGGGCAGCAGTTGTGCTTCCAGAAGTGGTTGTCCATCCCCACATAGGAACATAACTCTCAGTTAATAATTGTTCACCACATTCTTCAGGAACACTTCCATCACTAAAAGCTTGGCAAACAACATCTAAATAAGACGCGGGATCTCTTGCGCTACTTACTTGAACCCCATTTATTATAAGAGTTGGACTTCCACCAATTTTATATTTCTCATTCAATGTTTTATCTACATTAAAAAGGGGATAATTTCCACTCAACCATTTAGTTTTATCATTCTTATTTTCCGAAACCTGGAATTCCTTATCTGCTTTTGAAACACACAAATTCAGCTTAGTTTTGTCAATTCCTGCACTAGTTAGACAAGTTGCACTGTCTCCCTCGTCTAAGAAGCATTTCAAATAAGGATTTAACTTACTTTCCTGCTCTTTCTGTATGCAATATTCTCTTAAGTTTTCTTCAACTTCTCCCGAAGTAGGATGCATAACATAATACACAAATCTTAGATTAAAATCAATTTTATCTCCTAATAGTTCAACAACTGGCAAGATTCCCTTCTCTGCTTGAGTTCCATATGGGCAATAACTCATTACAAATAATTCCACAATAGGCTTACCTGACTTTGGAATTTCCTGGGTTTGGGTGTTTGTATTAGAAGTAGAAGAGGTTTGTTTAGAAAGTATTGAAACTAAATCACCGCCCTGCTCAATCCAGTTACCATCTTTAGTAAAGTACAAAGGAACCAATTTACCATTGATATCTATATTAATCTGATAAATTCCACTTACACTTTCAACAGAATCTAAAGTCCCAGAAACTTGAAGTTGGTTAGTAACAAAATCCACAGCTAACTCTCCAATATTAGCAGATGAAATTGCTTTCCCAGTTATTCCAAAAAAACTTCCAACCAAAATTATAACAACAAGGATTCCTAAAACAAATGTAGAGACAATCCATGGATTTTCCCTCATATGCTCTAATCTCTTTTTTTTGTGAACATGCTCTGAATCTCCATGTTTAATTTCGTCCATCTGAAAACCATGAAATAATCATTTAAAAATATTGTGGTTTTAAAATTCATTTTAATGCAGAAAAAACTTCTTCAAAAAATAAAAACAAACAATTAAAAATGTTATTGAGTTTTATTAAGGATGATGTATAATGGAGGAGCCTTACAATGCCTTATGATATAATAACAGGAAGAAATTCTTCTGATAAAAAAGACTTTGTGGGCAGAGGATTATCTTATATTGGAAAAGGATATGTAAAAATGGGGCAATATACTTCCCTAAGCAATAAAATTTTCATGGATGTAATAAGAAGCCATGTAATTTTGGTGGCGGGAAAGAGGGGGTCTGGAAAATCCTACACTCTTGGAGTTATTGCAGAAGAATTATCAACTCTACCAAAAGAAGTTTCTCAAAATATAGCTTCTCTTATTTTTGATACAATGGGAATTTACTGGACTATGAAATATCCAAATGAAAAGGATAAAGAATTACTTCAGGAATGGGGTTTGAAGCCGAAAAATCTAAAAGTAAAAGTTTTTGTCCCATATGGATTTTATGATGATTATCTCAAAAGAGGAATTCCAGTAGATGAAAAGTTTGCACTTGATATATGTGAAATGAATGCTGAAGATTGGATTATTACTTTTGGTTTGGACATAATAAATCCTGTTGCAGTTCTTATTGAGAGAACTATTACAAGACTGAAAGAAAAAAAAAGTTTTGAGATGGAAGATATAATAAAGGAAATAGAAAAAGATGAAAAAACAGATAGAGAAATAAAGAATGCAGGTGTTGGATTATTTGAAGCTGCAAATACTTGGGGAATTTTCTCAAAAAAAGGTATTTCTCCGACAAAAACAACCCATCTTGTAAATGCGGGGATGACAACTGTTCTTGATTTGAGTATATATAATTCAGTGGGAAGTTTTAATGTAAGGGCATTGGTTATAAGTTTGATTTCAAGAAAATTATTCAATCAGAGAATGGCAGCAAGAAAAAAAGAAGAAATAGAATCAATTTCAAAAGGGCTTGATTTATCTTCTTACTCTGAGAAAAAAGAAACCCCTCTTATATGGATTTTCATAGATGAAGCCCACGAATTTCTGCCTCTTGAAGGAAAAACAATTGCAAGCGATGCATTAATACAATTATTAAGAGAGGGAAGACAACCGGGTATATCTCTAGTCCTTGCAACACAACAACCAGGGCAGATTCACAGAGATGTTATGACCCAATCAGACATTGTCATTTCACACAGAGTTACATCTGCTCCAGATTTGGAGGCATTAAATAAAATAATGCAAAGCTATCTTCTTGAAAGCATAAAGAGGTATATGGATGATTTGCCCTCCTTGAGAGGCTCTGCTATTATCCTTGATGACAATTCTGAAAGAATTTACCCTATGCGTGTAAGACCCCGATTTACCTGGCACGGGGGGGAAGCACCTACAGCTATAAAGGCCGAAAAAAGACTATAGAAATACTTTTAAATTCAATAAAATAGGTAGAAATATGGAAAAATGTCCAGAATATGTTTTAGGAAATGCAAGAGAAGAATTTTTTCTCAAAAACAAAGTAGTTCTTTGCAATGCAAAGGTTTGTCATTATAATAAAGAATTTGTGACAACTTTTGAAGAAGAAAGAATGACTTTTTGCACATCCAAGGGGTTACTTAAAAAGGTTGAACTTGATAATCCTGACAAAAATAAAAAATCAAACAAATCTCCAGTCTTACCAGAAGCCAATCCCCATATGGGGGATATTTCTAAAATAAGATACCTCCAATTCACAACACCTGAAAATCAACTCTAACTCTCATTTTATAAAAACTATTCATATTGAATATAGTGCTTATAAAATTCTAAAATCTATTCTAACACGAATTTTATAAGGGGCAGTCTCTCCAGCCGATTTAACTTTTAATATCTTAATTTTCTTTTTGAATTTCTTGGCCTGTTCTTTTACCTTATTAACAATTAAATTCATCTCATCAGTTTTGCAAAAATCATAATAATATATTTTTGTTCCTTTTTTGCTTAACATAAATGCCTGTTCAAGAAAACTATCCTTAAGATTCGGGCGGGGCATGACAATAAAATCAAATTTCTTTTTTAGTCTCATTAACTTGGGGGCAACTTTTTTTATATCTCCTTGAACAAATTCAATTTTATTTTTGACTCCGTTTATTTCAGCATTCAATTCAGCGTACTTGTTTGCTTCTCTGTTTATTTCATTGGAATAAATCTTTTTTGGCTTTGAATTTTTAGCTATGACTATTGAAAAAGGTGCAATTCCGGCAAACATAACCAAAACTTCTGAATTCTTCTTTATAAAAGAAGCAATCTCTTTTCTTTCATTACTCAATCTTGGAGAGAAATAGGTTGTATCGATATTAAACCTAAAAGAGCAGTTATTTTCTTTGTATAAAACTTCTTTATTCTTTTCACCAGCCAGATGTTTTGTCTGCATCTTTCTCAATCTTCCTGAAAATTTGCCTGATTTCTCCAATACAGTTTTAATGAATTTATTTTTGTTCAATATTTCAAGTGCAAATTTTTTCTTTTCTGAATTTTTTGTTCCACGGGAGAAATTAACAACTGCTATATTTCCAAGTATATTAAAAGAACGATGATTTGAATTTGTCATACCCAATTAAATGTAAAAAAGATTTTAAATGTTCCTAAATAATTAGCTGTAACAGTTACCCATTATATTTCAATATTAAATTAAGCTGAGGGTTATAATAAATTATATGATTTTACCAAGATAATTAAAAATAAATTTATAAACACATAATTCTTATATTGTAAACATGGTATTGAATGACTTCCTTTATGCAATAGACCCAAATACAATGGTTCTTGGATTGCTGTTCATAATTTTTTATGTTTTTATTAACTTCTCACTCTCAAAAATATTCAGACGGGAGAGAGCCTCATCAGCAATTATATCTCTTTGTGTTTCTCTACTTGCAGTTTATGGAATAAATAGATTAAATTGGGATTTAAGTAACATTGTATTTAATTTAGGAATCTCTGAAAATATATTATATACTGTTGTTCCGTGGATTATTCTTGGACTTGCAGTTTTGGCTTCATTTGTAAAAGATCCAACAACCGGGAGAAGAAGATTTAGGTTATATAGATTATTTATGATATTAGGAGCTTTCCTTATATTGATAAGTTTCTTTGCTTACGAAAAAGGAATTGTTATGATAATTGGAATAGCTTTAATTTTAATTGGATTATTTCTTTTGTGGAGAAGTAAAAAAAAAGGTCCGCCATCCACGCCAGGCGGCGCAAACGGTAGTGCTGCTTTGATTGATGCTGCAAAAAAATTTAGAAACTGGGCAAAAAGTCAATCAAATCCAAAATTTGTCGGGGGTTGGACAAATTTCATAAATTATCTCAAAAGAGGGGGCTGGGGCGGAAGTGAAGCAGAAATATGCCAGAGATTAAGAATAAGCCAGAATGATTTTGTAAGAATCTTTAATAGATACGGAAAAGTGTGAAAATAAATTAATTATTCAAACAATCTAATTTTATTTAAATAAGTTAGCTATTCCTTTTCCAACAGCTTTTATATCAGTAAAAACATCTTCTTTAGGCTTATTATATAATTCCTTTAAATCAGAGCCCAAACTTGCTGCCATAGATAAATTAAATGGAAAGTCTTTCAATCCATGATAATCTGATTGAGCAAATTCCACAAGATTCTTAAAAGTTAAAAATGAAAAATAGGCTGCACCTCCAACTTTGGTTAATCTATAAACTAGATTATCTTTTATAATACCAGAATTTTCTGCAACAACATCCACTAATCCAAAACCAAGAGCGGCATAAGGGTGTCCTACATTTAATCCATCTTTAGCCAGATTACCCAAAGGTCTCGCCAAGTAATTTGCACTGTATACTATTGCTTTTTTCATTCTACTTTTTTTAATATTCATACTTTTTGAGGAATTAAATTATTTATAAATCTTTCTATTTGTTACCATTTATAAAAAGTAACATAAATTATCTTATCTATTCAGAACCACTTTCCAAGATTTTTCTGCTGGCTTTTCTGTTTTATCTCTCTAAGTTTGTCTATCTGCTTCTGAACTCTTTCTTCAGAAAAATCATGCCTTCTTACAAGAATTTCTTTTATTTTATCTTCATCAAATTGCTCAAATTCAAATGCTTCATTTGAAACTTCAGGCTTGTGAAATAAGGCAAAAATCTCCTGCCAATTAAATCTCTCTTCTTCAGGTAAGCTTAAAATTTGCTCCCTAACACTTTTGAATATTTCATAAGGATATTTGTATCTTTTGACAAGCTCTAGGGCTTTCTTCTGCCCTATTCCCGGAATACCTTTTGGATTATAATCAGTTCCAACAAGAATTCCAAGACAAATAAGCTGCTCAAGGTTTATTTCAAGAAAATTAAATACTTTTTCAAGTTCAATAATTTCTGGTTTAATCTCAATGTATCCGTTGTAAGTTTTTCTCTTTCTTGAGACAGTTAAATTCCTTATTAATCTTGAAGCTCCAAAAAGAAGAGTATCATAATCCTGACTAACAGCAGCATAAATTTTTGTGTTTGCCCTTGTCATGTGCGCTGCTTGTGCCTCTCCCTCTGAAGGCGCCTGCACTATTGGAATCCCCATTGCTACCAAAAGTTCTTTACTCTCTGCAACCATTTCATCATCCAATCTCAATAATTGAGAGCTATATCTTTTCATACCCATTACATCAACTTCTTCTCTCGCAGTTTCATATCTTTCTTTAGCTATATCACGGGCATCTTGTCTTTTCTTGTAAGTTTTTGCTTTTAATTCAGGAGCTCTTCCATCAAAAACATAAACAAGTCGGATTCCTTCATTCAATAAATTAATATTTCTATAAAATATTCCAGAGAGATGACTCGTTATTCTCTTTTTGCTGTCCATTAGGGGGGTTCCATCTGGCTGCCTTATTGTAGACAAAAATTGATATAATGCATTAAAAGCATCAACACACAATATTTTATCTTGGAGTTCTGAAATCTCAATTTCCCTCCTTGGTATTATATCTCTAATATTAAGTCCCATTTTGTCCAAAATCAGAAGTGGAAGAAATATAAATAATTATCTAAAGCAAATTAAAGTCTTTCTTCAAAGAAATATAAATATTCCTTTTTTGAGGACCATCTATTTTTGAGAAGTCTTTAATCGGAATACCATAACCATTCTTTATTATATACCCTGTTTTTACTATTCTTTTAAGAATCCTTTCAAACACCCTCCCATTACCAAAATTTACAAGGTCTGGATGGGTTTCTTTTAAAATTTCAAGAGTCTTTTCAAGAGGATTTGCTTTCCCCTCTTCCTTATTTATTAATTTAGGCACATTTTCAATAGAACCATACTTCCTTATGAGATAATCTGCTTTAGCATGTCCTATTGCTAGATTATCTGCTTCTGAATTACACTCGTCTTTTTCCATATATTCACTACTATATAATGATATATAAATCTTTTGATTTTATATTCCCAAGTTTTAAATAATTCTCCTAATTAGACTATTTATGAAAACAACATTTATTCCCCTAGATTATGATTATTTTGACTGGGAAGGAAAAAACTATGCAAAAATCATAGGTAGAGATGAGAAAGGAAAAAGGATTTGTGTTATTGATTCCTGCCCGGTCTATATGTGGGCTATTTTAAAAGAAGGTGTAAGTCAAAACAAGATAGATAATCTTATTAAAAAAATAAAAGAAATAAAGCTTGATTTAAAGGGACGCCAGACAAAAGTTGAAGGGGTGGAATTGCATAATAAAAATTTCCTTGATAAAGAAGTAAAAGCCCTAAAAATTTTCGCAACGAATTATAAAGACTTGCATGATATTGCAGATAAAATTGTTTTTCCTGAAATTGAAAAAAGAAGGGGATATGATTTAAGTTTTGTAACCCATTATATAATTGAGAAAAAGATAAATCCTTTAAGATGGTATGAAATTGAGGGAGAAATTCTTGATAATTCCAATGATTACGGAGGAATAGGCCCCGCAATAGATGCAGATTTATGCATAAAACTAGAACATTCAAAAAAAATAGAAGATAAAAAATTCATGCCAAAAGTCTTAGCATATGATATTGAAACAGATGATATACAAATAGGAAAAGGGGAGATATTAATGGTATCTTTAGCTTCTGATAAAATAAAAAAAGTAATAACTTGGAAAAAATTATCCAATGAAAATAATAAACCTCCCTATGTTGAATATGTGAAAGATGAAGGAGAATTGCTTGAAAAATTTACAGAAGAAGTTAGGAAAATTTCCCCTGATTTTTTAGTTGGATATTACTCAGATGGATTTGATTTGCCCTATATGAAAGCAAGGGCAGAAAAATATCATATAAAATTAAATCTTGGACTGGACAATAGTCAGCCAAAATTCTCAAGAGGGATAAATCTTACAGCCAGGATAAACGGAATTGTTCATATAGATATTTTAAAATTCATAAGAACAGCCTACGCCCAGTATATGAAATCAGAAACTCTTTCACTGAATGAGGTTGCAAAAGAATTTTTAGGGGACACAAAGAAAGATTTCAAAATAAAACATTCTTCTGCATTAAATCAAAAAGATTGGAAAGAGTACTATGAATATAATTTGCATGATTCCTTTTTAACATACCAATTATTTGAAAAATTCTGGCCGGATTTAATGGAATTTACAAGAATAACCCAGGAGCCCCTTTTTGAATTATCAAGAGCAGGACTTTCAAAATATGTTGAATCTTACATATTGCATAACTTGGAAAGGTTCAATGAAATTCCAGAAAAAAGGCCTTACAATCCTGAGATATCAGAAAGAAGAAATATTGAAAGTGTTGAGGGAGCATTTGTTTTGGAGCCAAAACCAGGATTGTATGAAGATGTTGTAATATTTGACTTCACATCAATGCATACAAGCATAATAATCTCTGAAAATATATCTAAAGGAACTTTGCTGGAAAAAAAGGAAAAAGATTCTTATGAATCTCCTGAGATAGACTTTCAGGGCAAAAAAACAAGGTTTTACTTTTCAAAAAAACAAGGATTTCTTCCTGAATTACTAAAGGAAATATATGAAAAAAGAAAACACTTCAAAGCAGAGCACAAAAAGAACCCAAATATTATAACAAGGGCTAGGAGTAATGCCTTCAAAGTTCTTTCAGCTTCAGTTCATGGATACATTGGATTTTTTGGAGCCAGATATTATTCTCTGGAATCTTCTGCATCTATCTTAGCATTTGTAAGGAGATTCAACAAAGAAACAATAAAAAAAGTAGAGGAAGCTGGTTATGAAGTAATCTATGCAGACACAGACAGTGTGGCTCTTTTAAAAGGGGAAAAAACAGAAAATCAAGTAAAAGATTTTTTAACAAAATTAAATTCAGAATTGCCTGGAGTTATGGAGCTTGAATTAGAGGGATTTTTCAAAAGAGGAATATGGGTTACAAAAAGAATGGGACTTACTGGAGCAAAGAAAAAATATGCTTTAATAGATGCAAAAGGAAATCTTAAAATAAGGGGTTTTGAAACAGTAAGAAGAGACTGGTGTGCTTTAGCAAGAGAAATGCAGAACAACATAATAAAACTAATTCTCAAGGAGGGAAATGAGAAAAAAGCACTTATTTATGTTAAAGAAATTGTAAATAAATTAAAGGACAGGAAGATACCCAAAGAGAAATTAATAATAAGAACCCAGCTTAAAAAATCTCTTTCAGAATATAAGGCAATCTCACCCCACGTGATTGCTGCCAGAAAAATGCGTGAATTGGAAATTCCCTTAAGCGAAGGAAATTTAATTGAATATTACATTGCTGAGACGAAAGGAAGAGAATCAAAATTAGTAAGAGAGAAAGTAAAACTTCCACAAGAAAAAGGAGAATACAATCTTAAATATTATCTCGAAAGACAAATTCTGCCTGCTGTTGAAAATATTTTTCAAATATTTGGTATAAATACCAAAGAGATTATTGATGAAAAGAAACAGACAAAATTGAGTGATTTCTGAAAGCAGAGAATTTAAAAAGCGTTTAAAATGTGAGTTTATTGAGGATATACTAAAATGGACAAAGAAATAATAACCAAATTAAGAAAAAAGCTAGGATATGAAGATTATCATTTAGTGGGACCAGATAGATTAAGGGAAGTCTATTATGGAGATTATTCAAAGATAATTGGAGTATCTTCTAATAAGTTCTGTATAACAAATATGGAACATCCTTTAGTCGGAACATATGGTTTAGGGCCATGCATAGCAATAGCCGGATTGGACAAGAAAACAAAAACAGCATTTTTATCACACAATGTTGCAATAAAAAAATTGGAATTATTAAATGATATTTTATTTGAAATGCTAAGAAAAAAGGGAATTAAAGAAAAAGATTTGGAATTTTATTTGGTTGGAGGCAATGAAGAATATGAGGAACATGCACAAAAAGTTGAAGAATATCTAAAAGAAAGAATAGAAAGCCCAAAAATTGTTTATAGAGATTTAATAGAAAAAAATGATCCAAGAAAGATGGGAAAATCACTTATTCTTGACTCCAGAAATGGAGAGATATTTTGCCATAATGGAATTAGTCTTTTTAGGGAAAATAATTAAACTAATTTTTACATAATAATCCTATGAGAAGCCTTCTTAAAAAAAGCTGGATTATTTTAGGTGTAGCAATATTAGCATGGACTATATTTTGGTTTGTAAAAGTAAGAATATTAAATCATTATGAACTTGTAATAAATGTAGCGCTCTTAATAATTGGATATTGTTTGCTGATAAATTATGCTCTAATAACTGTTGTTTATTGGGCAGTTAAAAGGTTAAAGAAAAAATGGAAGATAAAAGAATAATTCTTGCAGGAAAAATAGCGCAGGATGTAAAAAAATATATTAGGCCTCTTATAAAAAAAGGAGTTCCATTATTGGAAATTGCTGAAAAAATTGAATCAAAAATTTATGAGCTTAAAGGAAAGCCTGCATTTCCAACAAATCTTTCAATAAATGAAATAGCTGCGCATTGCACTCCCTCTTATGATGATAAAACTCTCGCCTGTGGCTTAATTAAAGTTGATTTTGGAATCCATATAGACGGATGGATATCAGACACTGCTTTTTCAGTTGATTTGGAAAATTCAGAGGAAAACAAAAAATTAATTGAGGCTTCTGAAAAAGCTCTTGAAGAAGCAGAAAAAACAATTAAAAAATATGTTGCAACAAGTGAAATAGGAAAAGCAATTCAAAAAAAAATAGAATCTTATGGTTTTTCTCCAATAATAAATTTATCCGGGCACCAAATACAACAATATAATCTTCACGCCGGATTAACCATTCCCAATATAGATGACAAAAGAAGCACAATAATAAATGCTGGTTTATATGCAATTGAACCTTTTGCAACAAACGGCTCTGGAAAGGTTAAAGACGGAAAACCATCTGGAATTTATTCTTTAATAGAATACAAAAATGTAAGAGACTCTTCAGCAAGAAATATTTTGGAATATATTGCAGAAGAATACAAGGAACTGCCCTTTTGCTCCCGTTGGCTTGTAAAAAAATTTGGAACAAAAGCCCTAATCGCACTTAGTCAATTGGAACAAAACGGAAATTTGCATCAATACGCTCAATTAGTTGAGGTAGGAAAAGGAATTGTCTCCCAGGCAGAGAATACTGTTTTAATTGGGGAAGATGGAGAAAAGATTGTGACAACAAGAGAATAATTATCCCAATAATTTCATCTTTTTTTTTATATAACCATTATTTTTAATTAAATCACTATGGGGTTTAATCTCATAATACCCATAAGGGCTCTCTAATTCTTCAGGTTTTCTTATTTCAATTAAAATATTGTCTTTTATCAAATTATTAACAATCTTTTCAGTTATACCTATTAAATCTTTTTTAATAATAAATTTCTCTTCATACCAGAGGTTTGTAAAAAGAGAGAATAAACCCTTTTCTCCAATATTTTCATCACAATATTTATAGATTTCATTTACAAAATGAGGATTATCTTCGCGCATAATAAAAAAATAATTTTGAGCTTATATTAATTGTTATTGTTAAGGATATATAAAACCCATTTATCCCAAATAACTATTTGCCTCAGGAATAGCAGATTTTACAGACCTGAAGAAAGAATCTTCTATTTTTTTGTAAACATCTATTGTTGATTTTGTTACGCTTGGCTTTACTTTTTTAAGGGCCTCTTCAAAATGTCTCTTTGCTACAAATTTTGAATCAATTGATTCTCTCAATGAAAGCAAGGCTGCCTCCCTTGCAAGAGATTCTATATCTGCACCAGTATATCCTTCTGTTTTTTCCAGCAATTCCTTAAGCAAATTATCTTTTTCTTTTTCACTAAGTGCTTTTTTTCCATCTCCAAAAGGCATATTTTTTGTGTGTATTTTAAAAATATTCAATCTTCCTTTTGAATCAGGAGCATTGACAAGAAGTATTTTATCAAATCTGCCTGGCCTCAACAAAGCAGGGTCAAGCATATCAGGACGATTTGTTGCACCAACAACCAATATATCTTTCAAATCCTCCAATCCATCCATTTCAGCAAGCATTTGATTCAAAACTCTTTCAGTAACTTTTGTTCCATAATCAATTCCTCTCTTTCCTGCTAAAGAATCAATTTCATCAAAGAATATAACACACGGAGCAACCTGTCTTGCTCTTTCAAAAATCTTTCTCATTCCTTCTTCTGATTTTCCAACCCACATGCTCAAAAGAGAAGGACCTTTAACATTTATGAAATTTGCTTCTGATTCTTTTGCAACAGCTTTTGCCAATAAAGTTTTACCAGTTCCTGGAGGTCCATAAAGTAATATTCCTCTTGAAGGGCGTATTCCCATTCTTGTAAAACTATCTGGATATTTCATAGGCCACTCAACAGCTTCCTTTAATTCCTGTTTAGTATCATCCAAACCACCAACATCTTCCCAATTAATATTAGGAGTCTCAACTAAAACCTCTCTCATTGCAGAAGGCCTAACAACTTTCAAAGCATCCATAAAATCTTCCTGATTTATAATTAGCTTTTCTAAAATTTCTTGGGGGATTTGCTCTTCTCCATCAAGTTTCATTTGAGGTAAATATTTTCTAAGAACATTCATAGCAGCTTCTTTAGCTAATGATTCTATATCTGCACCAACAAAGCCGTGAGTAATAGAAGCGAGTTCTTCTAATTTAACAGTTTTTGTCAGGGGCATTCCTCTTGTGTGAATTTTTAAAATTTGCAATCTTCCTTCTTTTCTTGGAACACCCACTTCAATTTCCCTGTCAAATCTTCCGGGACGCCTTAAAGCAGGATCAATTGCATTAACTCTGTTTGTTGCTCCAATAACAATAACTTTTCCACGAGATTTCAAACCATCCATAAGAGTTAAAATTTGTGAAACAACTCTCCTCTCAACTTCTCCAGTAACTTCTTCTCTTTTAGGAGCAATAGCATCAAGCTCATCTATAAAAATAATTGTAGGTGCATTTTTTTCAGCTTCTTCAAATATATCTCTTATTTTCTTTTCTGATTCTCCATAAAACTTTGACATTATTTCAGGTCCATTCAAAAGTATGAAATTTGCTTCAGATTCATTTGCAACAGCTTTTGCCAATAAAGTTTTTCCTGTTCCTGGAGGTCCATGCAATAAAACTCCTTTAGGAGGCACTATTCCAAGTCTTTCAAATATTTCAGGATGCTTCATAGGAATTTCAACCATCTCTCTAATTTTCTTTATCTCATCACTTAATCCCCCAATATCTTCATAATTTATTTCAGGAATATTCTCTTCACTGATTTCAACAGCTTTTGAATTTAAAGAAACCTCAGTATTTTCAGTTATTCTTACAGGTTGATTAGGATTTACATTTACTACTAAAAATTTAATCTGCGATATCCTTCCACCTAAATTTCCAAAACCCATTCCTCCAAATATTTCATTTAAATTTCCAAAAATATCATCCAAATCTCCAAACTCTTCAGACATCAAATCTTTTCTTCTTTGAACTCCTCCTAAAACAACAATATCTCCCTTGACAACTGTTCTTCCCAACAATCCGTTTCTAAGTCCCTGCGGATCACCTTGGACCATTATTCCTTTTTGTGCAGGAGCAATCATTATCTTTTTTGCTTCTTTTATTTCAGCTTTTGAAATTGAGACAACCTCCCCTATTCCTGTTTTAGCATTTTTTCTAAGAATACCATCTATTCTTATTATTCCTTCTCCAACATCAGCCGGATAAGATCTGTCAACAATTGCTACAGTTTCTCTATTTCCTTTAATAAGAATTACATCTCCTCTCTTCAAATCAAGTTCTCTCATTAAATCTGCATCTATTCTTGCTATTCCTTTGTAAGCATCATCCTGCAAAGATTCAACAACTTTCAATTGAATTATTTTTTTCGTCATTTTATTTTTTTCCTTCCATATTAATTCCTTTACCTACTGAATTAATATGTCTAGAAAAGGTTTGTCCTTTTCCTTTTAATTCCTCAAAATTTAAACTTAATCTCCCAAAATCCTCAAAGCATAATCTTACCATTTCATCCATAATATTTTTTTGCTCGTTCATAAATGAAACTATTTCTTTAGGGATTGAAACAGCGTAACTATTTCCCACTAATCTCATCTTAACGTGAAACTCTTTGTTCTTTAAATTTATAAATCTACTGTATTCCTGTTCATCAACAGGATGAATTATTTTTTCATTGCAAATATCATTCGGACAAACCATTAAACGCAGAACAAATCCATTCTTTACAACTTGTGCTTTTTGCATCTTTTTTCCGCATTTGTTGCATAAAATTGTGTTGTTAAATATGTCATTTATCATTTTTATTTTGTTATGTTTTTGTGATACTTTCACTTCCCACGAATATGAAGCCAGAACTTCAAGATTCTCACCTCGAGTCTGGCAAAGGGTTGAAAAGAGGTTGTATATATTACACTGTGTATACACAAGATGTATACTATTTAAATATTTCGATTTTTAGAATTTCATATAGGGCGTAAGAACTAATAATTGATTAAGATCATTGTAACAGAGCAATAGTTTCTCTTTATGTTTAATAAGTTTTAAATTGTACCTTTCTCCACTTGGATTGAATTGAAAATCTCCAGCCCCCATCCCTTCTTCTTTCATTAAAATACCATGTTTCCACCCTCTATGTTCATCATTAAGAATTACTTCTTTTCCTATGTTCTCCTCAATCTTCTTCTTTTTATTGACATCATCTTTCAAGGAAATCTCTTCAACATTCATAACCTAACTAATTATATGCCCCTTATAAGAATTTATTTTCTCCATCACATATTTTAAAAACCTCCCAGTCTCTATAACTAAATGAACAAAAAAGGTGATTCAAAAAATAAATTTAAAAAATTTCTTAAAAAATCATGGGAGATAATATGGAAAGATGACAGTTTCAAGGGATGGCTCATTTCATTAGTCTTTATTTTTGTTGTTATAAAATTTATATTTTTTCCCTTGCTGAATCTAGCAACAGGAACTTCTTTGCCTCTTGCAATTGTTGAATCCTGCAGCATGTATCACACTGGAAATGTCTTTGGAAATTTCAACAACTGGTGGGAAAGGCATGATTCAAAGTATGAAAACCTTGAAATAGAAAAATCTAAATTTGAAAGGTTCATTCTTAAAAAAGGATTTAGCAAAGGAGATATATTGTTTATAATAAAAGCAAAACCTGAAAAACTAAAGGTAGGCGACATTATAATATTTAATGCAAATCAAAAGAATCCAGTAATTCACAGGATAATAAGTATAAAACAGAAAGACGGAAATTATATGTTTTCAACAATAGGGGACAATAACAACGGACAATTACCTATTGAAATAGAAATAAAACCAGAACAGCTTGTAGGAAAAGCAATATTAAAAGTAGTTCCTTCAATAGGGTGGGCAAAACTTATATTTTATGAACACTTAAGACCTGAAAATGAAAGAGGATTTTGTGAAGAATCATAATAAGAAGCTTTATAAATTAATTAAATCTAAACGAAATAAAGTCAAAGGAAAAATATAAAAAATGATGGAATTCTGTCCAAAATGTGGCGCGGTACTGATTCAAAAGAGAAAGAATTATGGTTGTGCAAGATGTGAATATTCTACGAAAAATAAAGTTAAAATAAAAACTTTTGAAAAAATTGAGGGAAAAAACAAAATTGCTGTAATTAAAAAAGAAATGAACACCCTCCCGGTTGTAGTCGAAAGATGCAAGAAATGTGGAAATGAAAAAGCATATTTTTGGACAATTCAAACTCGTGCAGGGGATGAAGCAGAAACAAAATTCTTCAAGTGTACAAAATGCGAATGGACTTGGAGAGAATATAGATAATTTGCTTTCTAAAAAATGGCCCCGATGGGATTTGAACCCACGACACCTAGATTTCTATTCTTTATCCAAGAGTAAGAGTCTAGTGCTCTAACCAGGCTGAGCTACGGAGCCATATATAATTATACAAAAATAAAAGAATAAATTTGTTTAAAAAACTTCTTAATCTATTGCTAGACAAAATCCCTGCGTAATCTATCTTCAAAAAGGCAACACTTATCTTTTATCCATAGCCCTTTCTATTAACATAATTATTACATATATACTAAAGAAAAGACATGCATAGACAAAAAGATAGATTATCAATAATTGCCCTATATATATTTTCAAAGGTACTTGCTCCATAATCCTTTGTTGGCTAATTTGATTAATTAACATACTTTTGATTGGAATTAAAGATTCCACTAAAAATGAAAGGATAGCAGATACAATTATTTTCCAATTCACCATGCATATAAGTATATTTTTGAGTTTAAAAAACGGTCTTTTGGATAAATTTTTATAGCTGATTATTCTAGAAAATTGATGGGATTTTGGGATTTTATTTCTGACAGAAAGTGTGAGAAATGCGGTAAAAAAGTATTAGCATCATTTACTAAGAACAATAAAATCTATTGTCATTCTTGTTATAAAAGCATTAATAATTTAGAAAAAGAAAGAGGAAAAAGGCTATTAGAAAATCCAAATTTGCTTTTTGAAGAAGTTTTTGATGAAAATCAAGAAATTAAGGAAGATAAACTCAACTCTTCTTTAATCGATTTAAATTCTAAAATAAATTATGAAAAAATATATCCCTCTGGAACATTGTATTATTCTGATGGAAAACGAATAAAAAGAGAAGATTTTATTAAAAAACAAAAAAAAGCAGTTAAAGAGTTTGAAGAATTAAAGAAAAAAAGAAACCTTTATCCAATTCAAATTGTTTTTACAGATAATTCTTTTAATAAGTATAAGATAAAATATTTAGATAAAAATAGAAAGCTCACTGATAGTGAAAAGAAAAAATTGCCTTTTGCAATCTCATCTAAAGTTGCTTTTAGAAGGGAAACCAGTCTATACTGCATCAAAAAGGAAATAGATTCTTTAATGCAATCTATTAAAGAGGATATAAAAGGGTATCAAAACACGGGAGTAGAATTAGATAGAATTCCCAATGAAGAAAAATATAGAAGTAGTTTTAGAGCCACCTTATTGATAAACAGAATATTGACAGATTGGGTTGATTTAAATTAATTTTCCAAGACGCCTTTCTTTTAAGTTAATCTTCCTTGCCTTCTTCTTCAGAATTCCCATTCTTCAATTTGTCCCAATATTCACTTCTCTCCAAGCCAGCATAAAAATGACTCTTTCCCTCTTTCCTTAATTTCCAGTAGATTATATTTCCATTTACAGTATCTATTCTTCGTTTAATTCTAGTCAATGCTCTTTTAGCTGCACTCTTTGCTTGAGGTTTAGAATTTTTACTTTTAAGCCTTTTCTCCTCTTCTTTTTTCCATTCTAGGACTTCTCCCATTTCACTCTGTGTTTCTTTATATTTTTCTTCAATTTCTTTCATAGTTAAGGGAGGAAATTTTATCCCAGTATACTTCTTCATCATAAAATAAATAAAGAAATAAAGATTATAAATTATTTGTTATGCTTTCATTTGACCAAGCCTGGGCGAGTGAATGAACAAATCCTTCAGGATTTGTGCTTAAAGAATTCAATCTGCCTGAACCTTTTCATAACTTTCTCATAATTTCCTTTTTCAACAAGAATTTTTTTCCTATCTTCACTCAATAATCTGAAATCATAAGTTCCAACAGAGCCTTCAACCTTATTTTTTCCAGGATAGTCTTTCCATTTCAGAGAACTCTTCTTTTTGTATTGCAAAACCATGCAAAATCAAAGTAATAATCATTTATTTAATTTTCCAAAAATAAAATTTTACATACACTAACAAGTTTACAAATATCTCTCCATTCACTAAGTAACTCAGGGGCGGTTAGCAATCACCTCACTACCTTATCAACTTTTGAATATTTTCAATAGCCTCTGCGACTTCAATTCCTTTCTTAGTTAGTTTTATCACCTTTATTCGCCCCCTTTTTTCAAAATCAACCAACTTAAGGATTTCCAAAGTCTGCAGGATTTTCACTGCGTGGCTATAAGTGCAATCCACTTCTTTAGCCAAAATACTACCGTACCTCATCCTAGTATTCTTTTTCAGAGAAACAAGCATTAAAGCAGGTTTCCTTCGGAAAAAGATGTCAAAATTGTCTTTATTTTCTATTTCCATTTTGGATGTGTCCTATTTAAAGTATATATCCAGACAGTAGTATCCTTTTAAATGTTTTGCAATGTATATATTCACTACACAGTATTGATGAAAATTTGGTGTTTTTTATGAAATTTAACTTCTAAAAATTTATTAACTAAGAACAATTTTGTTTTACATGAAAAATAAAAAGAAAACAAAAATTCTTGCAATTGGGGATTTGCATGGGGATGAACGCTTAGCCAAAAAAATGGCAAAAAAAGCAAAAGATGAAAATGTTGATTTGGTAATTATTGCAGGAGATTTAACCTGGCTTGAACAATCAACAAAGAACCTCATTGGCCCATTTGTAAAAGAAAACAAAGAAGTTCTTTTAATACCAGGAAATCACGAAACAATGTCAACAATAAGACTTCTAACTGAAACATATCCAAAAACAAAGCACATTCATGGATATTCTGTAAGAAAAAATGATATAGGAATATTTGGAGCAGGATATGAATCTTCAACAGGGCCTTTTTTCCTAGAAGATGAAGAAATATTCAAGATTTTAAAAAAAGGAAATGATAAAATAAAAGACTTAAAAAAGAAAATAATGGTAACTCATGCACATCCAAAAGGGAGTATATCCGAATTTTCTGGATTTCCAGGTTCAAAAGCAGTAACAAAAGCAATAAAGGAATTCAAACCAGATATATTAATCTCTGCACACATTCACGAAGCAGGTGGACTTCAGGAAAAGATAGGAAAAACTAAAGTTCTTCATGTAGGAAGAAAACCAACAATATTTGAGATTTAAAACACAAAATTTATAAAAACACGAAAAACACTCTAATTCTGACAAAAATGAAAAAAAAACAGGAAAAATCAAAAGAAGAAAAAGCAGCAGAGGGAAATTTCAGAATTGATGAAAGTGATTTAAAATATTCAACTCAAAAAGAAGTAAAACCAAACATTTCAAGAGAAAATCTTCTGAAAAATATAACCCAAAAAGAGATTAAAGACATTTCAAGAGAAATTATTGAAAAAGGCTCAATTAAGAAAAATCACAAAAAACCATTAAAAAAAGATATTGAAAAAGTTGAAGAATTTACTGTCTTAAAAAAGAAAATCAAAAAATCAAAAAAGGCAAAAGAATATTCCCCTCCAAAAATAAATTTGAGAGAAGGCGGATATGAGCTCATAATAACAGAAAAACCACAGGCAGCATTAAAAATTGCGAGTGCGTTGGGAAATGCTACTCAAAGAAATTTTAATAAAATTCCCTATTATGAAGTCAAAAGAGGGAAAAACAAAATTGTTGTTGCATGTGCGGTAGGACATTTATTCACTTTAAAGCAAAAAAATGGAGGATATCAAATTCCTGTATTTGATATATCTTGGATTCCTAATTTTCTTGCAAGAAAAAAAGATTTTACAAAAAGATATTATGATACTATACTAAAACTTGCAAAGGAAGCATCAAACATAACTGTCGCAACAGATTATGATATTGAAGGGGAAGTAATTGGTCTAAATATTATAAGATATATATGCAATCAATCTGAGGCTTCACGTATGAAATTTTCAACACTTACAAAAGATGAGCTTGAAAAAGCTTATGAAGATAAATCCCCCCATCTCAATTGGGGACAAGCAATTGCTGGAGAAACAAGACACTATCTTGATTGGTTTTATGGTATAAATCTTTCAAGAGCATTAATGAATTCAATAAAAACAACAGGTAAATTCAAGATAATGTCTATAGGAAGAGTTCAGGGTCCAGCTCTTAATCTTATAGTTAATAAAGAAAGAGAAATTCTTGCATTTGTATCCAAACCTTATTGGCAAGTATTCATAACAATAAGCAATAAGAAAAATAAACTTGAATTAAAATATATTAAAGATATCTTTGATAAATCTCATTTAAATAAATTTGAAAATCTAAAAGGAAAGGAAGTTTTTGTTGAAACAATAAAGAAACAAGAATCTCTTCCCCCACCTTCTCCATTTAATCTAACAACTCTTCAGATGGAAGTCTACAAATTTTATGGAATAACTCCTTCAAAAACCCTTCAAATAGCCCAATCTCTTTATTTAGCCGGGTTAATCTCTTATCCAAGAACTTCTTCACAAAAATTGCCAGAAGCAATAGGATATAATGAAATTGTAAAAAAGCTGGCAAAAGAATTCAAAGTTGAAAAATTAATTACTCGTGAAAAACCAATTGAAGGACCAAAGACAGATCCAGCACACCCCTCAATTTATCCAACAGGAAATATACAAATTCTTTCAGGGGATGATGAAAAAATATACAAATTAATTGTAAAAAGATTCTTGAGCCTTTTTTGCGATAACGCTCTTATTGATAATAAAACTGTCAAAGCAACCCTTAACGATTTAATATTTTCAAGGAAAGGACAATCTATACATAAAAAAGCTTGGCTTGAAATTTATCCAAGTAAATTAAAGGAAGAAAACATACCAGATATGGAAGGAAAAGCAAACATAATTGATTCAAGAATTGAACAAAAAGAAACTCAACCTCCAAAAAGATTCTCTCCTGCGTCAATAATTTCAGAATTAGAAAAAAGAAATTTGGGAACGAAAGCAACAAGGTCGTCAATTGTTGAAACATTATATGATAGGGGATATGTTGAAGGACAGAGCATACAGGCAACTCCATTAGGAATTTCATTAATAAATACATTAGATAAATATTCTCCTATAATTATAGATGAAAAACTAACAAGAGATTTTGAATTAGAAATGGATAATATACAAAAAATAAAAGATAAAGGAAAGCAGGAAAAAAAGGAAAACGAAATAATTGATAAAGCCAAGATAACCATAACAAAGATTTCTAAAGATTTTGAGAAAAGCCAGAATAAAATAGGACAAGAACTTATGGATGCAAATACAGAATACAGGGCACAGCAAAAAATAGAAAATGCTTTAATAAAATGCCCAAAATGTGGAAAAGGAGATTTAGCAATAAATTATTCAAAAAAAACAAGGAGATTTTTTGTGAGTTGCAATGCTTATCCCGAATGCAAAACAATTTACAGTCTTCCTCCAAACGGGCAGATAAAAAAAACAGATAAAATATGTGAAGAATGTAGGTGGCCAATGCTTATGAGACTTGCAAAAGGAAAAAGGCCATGGACTTTCTGTTTTAATCCCCAATGTCCTACAAACAGGGCTTGGGCTGAAAAAAGAGAATCTTCTCAAGAAGAGAAAGAATAATTTTATTTAATAAATTCATGCAAGGATTTTTGCTCCTTCTTCTCTCTCAACAATTTACTTCTATTTAAAATCTCAGAAAAATCAAAATCATATTTTATCTTTCCTATTTTCTTCACACTTTCAAGAAGATCTTCCCTGGATGTAAATTTCATTTTACTTTTGAGAGCTTTTTTTACAGATTCTCTCACAACCCAAACACCTAGGGCGGCCCAATAACTAGGTGTTTCTATTCTTATAGCTAAAACACTCGCTTGTTTTTTTATAGAATTCAAATATTCCAATATAGGAAAGCGCGAAGCATAATATCCTCCGGCAGTGTCAAATGCATAAGTTTTCCTTCCTGAATAATTTTCCATATCTGTAGCTGCTTTTATCTCCTGTCCAGGATTCCACGAACTATGGGGAAGATATAATTCAAATAATTCATAACTCCAAACACTTGGAAACATTAAAAGAAGATATTGATTTCCCATAAACTCTCCATAAAATAATTCGTGATTTTCACTCCAGGGATAATTTTTTACATTCTTCAAAAGTTGTTTTCCAAGCATATCGTCAGTAGCAGTTATGCTCCATCTTGTTGGAACTAATTTTTTATTCTTTTTAAGCCCCATAACTCCCACACTCAATATTTTACTTAAAATATACTCATTAAAATCATTCTTATACAGAAATTCCATTCCTTCTGAAGCCTTAATATCATCATTAATTACTTTATCAACTTTTTTGTCAATCTTTAAATTTCCTGTTATCTCTACATTTTTCAAACCAGCTCGCATCCCATGAGGAGTTAAAACTTTGTCTTTCTCACGTCCGATTATAAGCCTGTTTTTTAGTTCAATTTCCACATCTACTTGTTTTGAAGAAAGTGCTATATCCTTTGCAATCTCAACAAATTTTTTATTTAATCTTATATCACTAACTTTCGCCTGAAATCTTGAATTAAGCAATCCATTTCTTAACCTCACAACTTCTTCTATATTAAGATTATTCTCAGCCCAATATTTTGCATCATCATAAAGCCAGGAATTTTCATCCTTGTTTAAAGGACTCAATATTCCAACATTTACAAGAGGGTATTTGAGTTTAGAGCCTATAAAAACACTTGGAGGGGAAATAGAATCTACTTTTAATATTTGACTAAAATCTTTTATTTTAAAGCCAACATCTGCAATTTTTTTGACTGCTTCAAATTTTATATTTTCTGCCATGAAGGAAATAAAACAGAAATACTTTAAATTTTTATAACACTACGGAGAAATAGTTATCTTAGTAAAATCATATGGTTTATAATAATATAAAGTTAATTAATTATAATCACAATCCTGTTTTACCATTAATTACATCTTCTTTGAGGGTGGGCGGGTGGGAATATAAATAGGGGAATAAATTATATCCACCTTTTTTTGAAAATACCTTCATTCTTTATAAGAAAGCCCATCTCTTTTGGAGGCATATTTCTGTGCTTAAGCAAAATAGCTTTTCTTCTTCCAGAGTCATTTTTCAGTTCAATTATGCATTTACTCCAATATTTGAACAAATCCCCCCCAACAATGTTAGTATTACGCTCAACACCTTTTTTAAAATCTTCTTCAGATAAAAATTCTAAATAAACCTGATTTGTTATTAGAACTGGAATATTTTGTTTTCTTGAAATCTCAGCCAAAATACGCATCTGCTTTGCAATTTCTCTGTTTATTTCCTTTATTTTTTCATCATCCTTTAAATTGTGGGCGTCTCCAATTTCCAATCTGTAAAGCATTGCCATTCCATCAATAACAATCAACCCAACATTTTCTTTTTTCACAAAATTTAACAATTTTAAAAAGTCTTTTTTTTGCTCGTCAAAACTTGTTGGTTTCAAAAGAAAAATATTTTTTAAAACATTTTCACTGTTTTCCGCCCCTGTGATTTGCTTAATCCTTTCAACACTTAAGCCTCCTTCTGTATCAACAAAAATAACTTTGTTTCCCTTTTTGGCCTGGCTGCATGAAGCTAGAATAACAAAATTAGTCTTTCCACATCCAGGAGGACCAGCAATCATTGTAATAATATCTTTTTCATAGCCCCCATAAAGCCAGGTGTTTAAATCATAACTTCCTGTTGAAATTTTTTCAGTTTTCATAGAAATAAACCAATCAGTTAATTAATAAGGATTATTATTCGGGAAGTATATCATATTTAGTCTTTAATATCCCACAAACCCTAAGATCGCTCAATATTTCTTCTAAATCTTTAGAAAAAGGCTCATGCCCGTTTGTATCAAATGTTAATCTTTCATATTTATTAGGATATTTTGATTTTAAATTGTAGAAATGTTTCTGAACATTAAGTGCCTTATCAACTTCTCCCAAAGTATCAAAACCCATACTTGTTCTAAGTTTTTTTAAATCCCATATAATTACCTTTGTAACTTCCTGATATGTTTGTTCTATCATTATATAAAAAGATATTTCTAATTAATAAAGATTATTGCAAAAAAATACTATTCATTTCAACTTTTTGAAATCTGCCTCTATATTATCCAAATCTTTTGTTATTGAAGAAATTGCATCATTTATTGCTTTTTTTGGAGTTTTTCCTTTTGTTCTAACAGCCAAAATTGGCTTTTTGGTAGGATGCTCCCTCTTCCAGGCAGCAAAAGTAACTGAAGAATCTTTATTTAAATAAACCCTTAATATTTCAGCCATTGTCAAGCTTCCAATCTCAACTTCAAGTTCTTCTTTTGAATCTTTAAGAATTTTCATTTCCATAATAAGTTAGAATAAATTTAGTTTAAAAAGTCTTCGCTTGCACTATTTTCTAAAAAGTATATCCCCAACTTCTTCATCAGAAAGTTCTTTCCCATCTACTGGCTTAACATCTCCCTCTTTTTTGTTTCTTTTTAAAAAAGAAAAAAATCCTCCAGAACCTTCAGATTCTTTTTTCTTTTTTATTTCTTGCAAATCTGCTATAGTAAGTGCTTCTGCTGTTTCAGCATCAAAATTAGCTTCTCTCTCAAATCTTTCCCTAATCTCTCTCTTAGCTGGATCTTCTCTCAATCCTGCTATTCCTCTCTTAGCAGGATCTTCACTTATTCCGGCTTTCACAAATCTGGGCCCCTCCAAAGAATAAGGACTCTCTCCTTTTCTTATTTTAACACCCAAATAAGTTTCAAGCTTTCTTATTAAAACATCTGCATTGTCAAGAATAGTTCCTTCCTCTGCACTTTTTATTATTGATTCTGATTCACCTATATTTTCTGCAAGTTGTTTCTGAGTAAGTTTCTTAGCTCTTCTCGTTCTCATAAGAACCCAATGAAAATTATTAACTAAATCTGTTCTTGGCTGAGGTTTCTTCTTTTCAAAATTGCTATCAATGACGTCTCTTAGATTTGTTTTTTTCTTTCTTTCCGCTTCCACCCTATACTTTCTCATAGATTCTTCTCTTTCTCTTTCTAGAAGCATCTTCTTATGCTTTTCTGGGTCAAGATTAGCCATTGCAGAAAGCCTTTCATAAACACTTTTAGTCTTCTCAGGTTTATTTAAATTCATAGGTTGAACAAGAGGCAAACTTTCTTCATTAGCACAGATTTTGCATATTTTAACAACCCCTTTATTTGAAATAGCATCAAATAACCGCTCTCTTTCATCAGAAACACCACACCTATAACAATCTGTCATGAAAAATCTTAGTGATATCCCTTTTTTAATATTTGTGTGTTATAAAAAACATTAATCAATATATTTGCTCAACTCCTCAACAGAACTTAATTCATATACAATATACTTTTCATTAATAATCACAACTGGATAACTTGTTATATTAAATTTGGAAATCAAGGAATCCAAAGAGGTCAAACTACTATCTGTTGCTATTGGAATCAAAATAATTTTATTTCCTTCTTTTTCTTTCAAATCAGATAATATTTTTGACCAAACACCTTGTCTTGCTTTCTGAGTCAAATCCTTAGAAGAATACTCATAAAGATAGACTACTGTAGAATAACTTTTCTCACATTTTTCAAAAGTTTTCATATTGTTTATCCACAAGAAAGTTCTTAATACATCATATTTTTTGTGTATAATTTCCATTTCCTTTGTGACTTTCCCAGAAGATTCATATTTCTCTAAAAGAATAGCTTCATTGTAAATTTTGTCTGCAAATTCAAGATTGGCTTCTGTCAAAACATTGCACTCTTTTGAATCCAAATTAAGCATAGAATTTAATGCAAAGACATCCATTAAAGAAACTTCTGAAGCCACATAATATTCATTAATTTCAGAGGATTTTGTTGATTCATATGCTATCCCAATCAAAAGTCCAAAAAAGAAAACAACTACTGTTAAAAACAAAGCTTCCCAAAATACCCTTTTTCTATTGTTTAATATTTCTACCATTTCCTGTGACCTCTCAAAAACTTATAACTAGAGGTTATTAAAATTATCGGATATGCAAGCACATAGAAAAGCATATAAAACCCTATTGCAAAGAAATTTTCCCGCTTGTGCTTTTCCTCCCTCATATTTATAAGTGCGACAAAGGTAAACCACAGGCTCAGGAAGAAAATAGTTAAGCCAAAAAATACAAGAACATTTGGAGTTAAATTAATATCTTCAAATCTAAAGAGAGCTGCCTGCGTCTGGACAGAATATGTTGCTGAGAAGATCCTCGAAATAAAAGTTCTTAAAATTCTATAAGCAAAAACAAATAATCCAAACAAACCAATAACCCAAGAAAAAACAAAAAAAGGCAATATGAAACTTCCTAACATTCCTTTTCTAAACCAATCCTTATTATATTTCCCAATTGTCTGCAATCCTCCTATATTCCACCTATTTCTCTGTTTAAGCCAATCCTTAAATTTTGAAGGGGCAACTGTATAAGCTCTCGCTGGAACCGCCATTTTTACTTTATACCCCTCTGCCTGAAGATGCCAAGTTATCTCAATATCTTCTGTTAAATTTTTCTCATCAAAACCACCAATTTTATCAAATACGCTTTTTCTAAATATCCCAAGAGGGCCAGGAGTTACATATATTGAATCTATAAATTCCAAAAGCTTCCTTGAAAATTTTATAACTTTATATTCTATAGATTGCAATTTTTCTATAAAATTATTTCTGTTGTGAACCAGCACTGATGAAGTAACACTTCCAACCTTTTTATCATTAAAAAACCCGACTGTTTTATCTATTGCTCCTTTTTCAATAAAGGAATCTCCATCAGTAAAACCTATTAATTCTGTATCTACAAACTTTGCCCCGTAATTTTTTGAACCTGCAGCACAGCCTGTGTTTTTGGGTGTCTGAACAGCTATCACTTTTGAGTACTTTTTAGCAAGAGATTTTATTATTTCATAGGAATTGTCCTTGGAACAATCATCAACTACAATAATTTTCTTGAGATTTTTATAACCTGCATCCAAAACAGACTTCACTGTCCTTTCAATTGTTTCCCCTTCATTATAACACGGGATAATAATGCTCAGGGAATAATCTTTATTTGGTTGTGGGCAATAAAAAATATATTTTTTATTCTGGAGATAAATAAGAATAAACAAAAAAAGAAAATAAAATGCTATAAACATGTATACAAGATAAATTACAGTGATTACTTCCATATTATTATTCAGAACTTTCTTCTTTTAAAGATTCTTGTAATGGATTTTCAGAGCCTGCAACACTAAAATAATCATAAAAATCCCCACTAAGACTTAATTCATGAGTGTGCCCCAATTTTTTCTTTTTTATTAATTCCAAATCACTTAATTTCTTTATATGCTCGTAAGCCTTATTGCCTCTTATTTTAATTATAACTGATTGTTTTATGGGTTGTTTGTACGCAATTATTGCAAGAGTTTCCTGTTCTGCCTTAGAAAATTCTGATGAACCAGTAGCCAACTTATTAATCATATTAAAATATTCCTGACGAACATCCATTTTCCACAATCCGTTTTTTTCAACAATTTCAAGTGCAGAATCTTCTTTGTTATACTTGTCCTTCAATCTTTCAATCAAATCTCTAATAATTATGGGATTTAAATCACTCAAGGAAATTAATTCCTGCATGCTCAAGAATCTTCCAGATATGAAAAAAACTGCCTCAAGAATTTTCAAATCTTCCTTCTCCCTTGTCTCATCTATCTCCTTTATTGTTTCACTTTTTGTTGGCATAATTAATAAAAACAAATTGTCTTTAAAAGCATTATCAATAATTATTTAATTACAATATACATTTAAGAAACATGAAAAAGAGTGTGAAAAATATATTAATAATATTTTTTATATTAATAATCTCATTATTTTTAACAAGATTAATTAATCCAACTGAAATTGATGATATTTCTCCTGGAATAAATTGCCCTGAAATTGAAAAATACAATCCAGATACACTGTATGTAATTCCAAATTATAATAACAATACAATCCCACACAATGAGGAATGGTGTAATTATATTTTATCCTTAAATAAAACCCTTGCTTTGCACGGAATAACCCATACTTACAGAGAGTTCCTCTATCTAAATATCTCTCAAGAAGAATTAGATTTTGGGATTTCAGAATTTGAAAAATGTTTTGGATTTGAACCAGAAATTTTCAAACCCCCCCAGATGAAAATTAATAAAGAAAATAAAAAAATTATAAAAGAAAATAATTTAAAATTAAAAACAAAGGTTTCGCAGATAACACATAAAATTTATCATTGCAGTGATTCAGGAATAATAGCCAATAATATAATCCATATTTTTTAAAGTTTATATCTCAATAAAGCACCAATACCAGATAATTGAAAGAATTGTTTTCCTTCCTCTGTCTCTGTTGAAATTATTTCAATTTTAGTTCCACTTTCCACAGCAATTTGTTTTAATTTTTTAATTGATTCTTTATCATAATCTTTTGATAAAAGCAAAGTATCTACCGCCCCATATTCAAGAGCTTTTTTTACAGCCTCTTCTTTGTATACAACAAAATCAGGTTTTGCCCCCAGAGTTTCAAAGAACCTTTCCATAAGCTTTTTTTCATAAACAATCTCCTGATTTGCAAGTATATCCCTGGATTTTTCAACAAGTTCCTTAAGTCCAGATTCATCACTTCCACCAATATCAATTTTTCCTATAATTTTGTTTTGTAAAAGAGTTGGAAGATATTCTCCATCAACAAATTCATCTTTTGTTGGAATTGGCCCCCCAATTAAGATTCCCTTTAACTTTTTATTTTCATAAAAAATATTTTTCATTTCATCTGCAATTCTCTTGTAAAATTCTTTTGTCAATCCCTCTGTTATTCTGTGAAATCTCTGACTTGACTGCCCTCCTGCTCTCACTTTGCTTGGAACTCCAGAAGTCATTTTTTGAAGTATTTCTATTCTCTTTCCCTCAAGCATACCTATTGCTGCTTCTTTTCTATCCATAACCAATAATGCAAAAATTTCAGAAACCTCAAGAAGTTCTCTTAAAGGTTCCAAAACAAAATCTTTATCACATCTATAGAGCCTTGATTTTAATGGTAAGGGGGGTTCAACTCCCCACAACTGCAAATCATCCTGTCCTTCAACTTTTGATATATTTCCACAAAAAACTGCAAGCCCATTTTCAGGATTCTTTTTAAAATCTTTGAGATACCTCACTATCTTATCAAGAGCATCAACAACATTTTTCCTTGTTGAAGTAGATTTTATATTCTTAGCAGTTGATTTTTCTGCTTCAAGTTGCTTTTGAACTGAAACAACCTCATATCCTGCAGAAATGTAAACTGTAATTAATTCTGTGTGCCTTCCCTTAAACTTTTCAAGCTCTTCCAATAGTAATTCAAGCTCTGCCTTACTCATAATTGCCATATTTAAAGAAAATGAAATGGGTTTATAAAATTTGGTTTAACCAAATTTTTAAATTAGATTATGACAAATTTTTAAGTCTTTTTCAAAATCTCCTAATTCAACAGGAATCTGAATTTTTTGAACAGGACTTCTCAAACTAAGTCCTTTTTCTTTTTTGTTTTTCCAAATCCATGAATTAAATCCCATTATTTTTTCAATCAATTTTAAATTCTTTCCAAGAATTTCTGCTTTTGGCCATTCTGATTTAAGCAAATCCATATCCTTTTCTTCACCAATCAAGGAGGTTATTTGAGGTATAACTGGATAAACTAAAAGCAAAAACCTTTCCAGTAAATAATGCAAAGTCCACTTAGCTGAATCAGATTCTTCCTCTGAAAATTTCTTTTCCTGATTATAAGCTCTTGATTTAACAACTTCAATATAATGTGAAGCAAAAATCTCCCATAAAAATCTCCTTAATTCAATTAAAGGATGATAAAAATCGTATTTCTGGTAACTATCTTCTGTTCTTTTGGTTAAATCTTCAATATAATCTATAAAAAGTTCATCCAAACCCTGAAGTTTTGGTTTTTTTCTTGGTTTCTTAAAGAGCATTACAAACTTAGAAACATTCAAAATTTTATTTAAAGTTTTAACCTCCCCTTTAATCCTCTCCTCAGAACATCTTAGATCTTGAGAAGCCAAATCCCCTTCTGTTGCTGCCCAAAATCTTATTGCCTCTCCTCCATACTCTTTTAAAAGTTTTTGGGGATCTATTGCATTTCCTTTTGATTTAGACATCTTATATCCTCCAGAATCAACAATATGCTGATTAATCCAAACATCATTAAAACAAGCAACACCTGTTTCAAGATAACCTCTTAATAATGTATAATAAAGCCATGTTCTGATTATTTCTTTTCCTTGAGGCCTTAAAGAACAGGGATAAGCTTTTTTAAAAAATTCAGAATTTTTTTTATATTTTAATAAAACAAGTTCCGAGATTGAAGAATCCATCCATGTATCAAGAACTCTTATTTCACCTTCCCATTTAACATTCTTAAAATCTTTTACAAATCCTATCTGCTTCCCCTCCTGATAAACTTCAAATTTTCTTGAAGGGAGCTCTTTCCAAGGCTCACAATATTTTCCAGGTTGAGGCAAAGCATATGCTTTTTTTTCATTAATAACTCCATTCCACAATGGAATAGGTGTGGCATAAAATCTTCTCCTAGAAATAGGCCAGTCAATAGAAACAGAATTTATCCAATCTTCCAATAGCTTTCTTGCTGTTTCAGGATAAAAATTAATTTCTTTTGAAATCTTATTAATTTCGTTTTTAAATTCTATTTGCTTAAGATAATACTCAGGCATCTCAATAAATTCAATTTCTGCACCAGAACGTTCAGAGATAGGTGTTCTGTGGATTATTTTTTCTTGCTTGAATAAAAGTTTCTCTTTCCTTAACATTTCTATAATCTTTTCCCTTGCGTTCCTTACTGTTAATCCCTTTAAAGGACCAGCAGCACGATTCATTTTCCCATCAAAATCTATTGCAATTTCTGGTTTAAGATTCATTTCCCTAAAAAAATGAATATCACTTAAATCACCAGCAGAGCACATCATAACTAAGCCAGTTCCCTTATCTATTTTTGCTGAAGAATGAGATTTGATGGGGATTTCTTTTTTAAAGATTGGAGAAATCGCTGTTTTTCCTTCAAGAGATTTGTATCTTTTATCATCAGGATGAAAAACAACCATTCCACACGTGCAGATTAATTCAGGCCTTGTTGTTGCAATAATTATCTCTTTACCAGTTTCTTTAATTTTCCATTTTACAAAATTAAAAGTTGATGGGATTTCCTCATATTCAATTTCTGAATCCGCTAATGTTGTCTGTAATTTGGAATCCCAGTTATTTATCCTTGTATTTTCATAAATCATTCCTTTCTTAAACAAATCAATAAACGTGGATTGAGTTATTTCTCTGTATTCTTCTGAATCTGTTTTATATACTGACCCAAGATGGTTGCCTTCTTTATAAGAAGTAAACGAAATTCCTAATTTAACAAAAGTATCTTCTGTCTCACTTGAAGTTTCTTCAAGAAGTTTTTTGCAGTAATTTAAAAACTCTTCCCTTGGAAGTTTAAATGCAGAAACATCAAATTTTTTTTCAACCCCAATCTCAATTGGAAGCCCGTTTCTATCCAATCCCAAGGGGAAAATAACATCAAACCCTTTCATTCTTTTGAATCTTGCAAAAAAATCCATATAAGCATAAGTAACTGCCTGCCCAATATGAACAGCTGCATTAACATATGGGGGAGGGGTGTCAATTGAATAGATTTTTTTCTTTGATGTTGTGCTAACTCTAAACATCTCTGCTTTCTTCCACTTCTCAACAATTCCCTTTTCAATTTCCGGAGTCCAATTTTTAATATTCTTAATGTCCATAAAGATAATCATCCACCAAACTTTTAAAAACTATCTCTCTTTAAAATATTCATGGCACAGGATAACAGAATAAACCTTCCCGGAGGATTTGGGGGGTTGATGAGATATAGTGAAGAATATTCAAGTTACATTAATTTAAAACCCACACACGTAGTTTTATTTGTAATTTTAATTGTGGCATTCAGGATAGTAATGCCATTTATTTTCTAAAATGTTCCCCGGAGTTGACCCAAGACAAATGCAAGGAATGCTTAAAAAAATGGGCGTTTCTCAAGAAGAAATAGATGCTTCTAGAGTTATAATTGAGAAATCAGATGGAGATAAAATAATTATTGAAAATCCTTCTGTACAAAAAATAAAGATGCAAGGACAGGAAACTTTTCAGATTGCAGGGGATATTTCTGAAGAATCTCAAGAAATAGGAATTTCTGAAAAAGATATTCAAACAATTGTTGAAAAAACAGGTTGCTCTGAAAAAAAAGCCCGTGAAACACTTGAAAAAACAGGAGATTTAGCAGAGGCTATTTTGAAATTGAATGGGTAAAATGAAACTAGAACCAAGATATAAAAAAATATTTAAAGAAATGCAGGAACAAGGGAAAGTAACTACTTTATCTCAAGAGGAAACATATAGAATTGATCACCAACTTGCTATGAGATTACTTCCAATAAAAGAAGAGTTTAATAAAAAAGAGCGCGCATCAAGAAATTATGCTAGCAAACTTGAATTAAAAACTGCTGAAATTTAACTAAACTCACAAAATTTCTAAAAAACTTTCACTCCTTAAAAACAGCAAAAGATATATAAATATCAATCTCTTGGTAAAATATACTTCTAATCAACTTAAATGGAAGACGAGAGTATGGAAGATTTAAATTTTCGTGCACTTGAAAGGAAGAGAATTTATTTAAATGGAAGAAAAAAATTTTGGGACATTCAGGTAATGGAGAACGTTATCTAGATGGAAGAAAACAAAAACATTTTCATGCGAATTAATAAGGAAAAATTTTATTAATATGGAAGAAATTATTCAAGAAAAAATAAGCGCAGATCACCTTTTGTATGTAAGCTTAAAATACACAAAAACTTGTGATGTTATAAAAAACCTCATTCTAAGGTGGAGAAAAATGATTGAAACAGCGATAGAACAAATTTTAAAGCATGCAAAGAAAAAGAAAAAAATAAGCGCAATTTCCTCAAATCCTCTGGGAAAAATAGAGGAAATAAGAAAATTATTCAAAAAAGAAAAAAATTTTCTTGAGGTTCTTGATATGTATGAAATGTTCAGGAAAATTGACGAATTGAGAACTGAAAGAATAGGAGAATTCAGAAAAAATGTAGCTCTCAAAATTTTTTATCAGGGAAAGGAAATAAATGTAGATTTGGAAAAGCTGAAAGATTATGCTGGGAAGTTAGAAAAGTTTATAAGCACTACAAAGCAATTTCTTCTATCAAAGTAGATTAAAAAATTCTACAAAAATTTATAAAATGAGCAGAATAATTGTAATAACTTCCGGCAAAGGCGGTGTTGGGAAAACAACAACTGCAATAAATTTGGGTGCTGCTATGAATTATTTTGGAAAAGACGTTCTTATAATTGATGGAAATTTATCCACCCCAAATGTTGGAATTCACCTTAATTCTCCTGAAGTGCCTATAAATCTCAACCATGTCTTGCTTGGTAAAGCAGATGCTTTGGAAGCAGTTTATGAGCATGAATCAGGCTTAAAAGTAATGCCTTCTTCACTTTCTATAAAAGAATTGAGGAGGGTGAAACCCGAAAGAATAAATGATTTTAAAAAAGATTTCAAAAAAATATCAGAATATATTATTGTGGATAGTGCTGCAGGTCTGGGAGAAGAAACACTTTCAACCATGGAATTAGCTGATGAGATTATAATTATAACAAATCCTGAAATGCCTGCAATAACTGATGCCCTTAAAACAATAAAACTTGCTGAACAGATGAAAAAATCTGTTTTAGGAGTTATAGTTACAAGAGTGAGAAAAGATGAAATAGAAATGGGTTCTGAAACAGTAAAAGATATGCTTGAAACTCCCATTTTGGGAATGATTCCAGAAGATATGAATGTTAAAAGGTCATTAAATCAAAAAGATGCTATTATTCATACACATCCACAATCTAATGCTTCAAGAGCTTACAAGGAAATTGCTGCACGAATAGTAAATGCAGAATATAATTCTGATAAAGATAGGCCTCCTTTTTGGAGAAGAATTTTCAAGAGAATGAATTAATCTTAGAATTCTTAACTAAATTACTAAGAGAAATACCTTCCCTTATTTTCTCAGAAATCCCTGAATCAATTACATTTTTCTGAAAAAGTTCATCTCTCTTTATTTTATCAAGAAGATTAATTTGGTTATTTCTATCAGGATGGGCTTCAAATGGGAGAATTTCTGAATAAATTCTCCAAACAGTTTGAATAAAATCATTATATTTTTCAGAAGAACCATAAATTTCTGTAAATTTATAATTAAATAAATCTAATTCATTTAAAGGCAAAGAAATTTTAGCTAAACTCAAAAGTTCTAAAGCATTTTCAGAAGTATATTCTTCCATGATTCAGACTAGAATAGAGAATTTTTTAAATATATATGTATCTAAATATACATTCCAAAGAGAATGTTTTTAATGATTTTATTTTAACTAATTCTCATCCCGTTTTCAATATCTTTCTCAGGTGAAATTAAAACAACTTCTTCTTCATTTTCTGTGCATGCAGCCAATAACATGCCTCGGGATTCAACCCCTTTCATTACTCTTGGTTTCAAGTTTGTAAAGAGAATTATCTTTTTATTTTTAAGTTCGTCCTTAGAGTAAAATTCCTTAATTCCCGCACAAATTATTCTTTCTCCAATTTCAGAACCAACATCTAAAGTTAATTTGTAAAGCTTATCAGCTCCTTCAATATCTTCAACTTTTTTAATTTCAGCAACTCTTAAATCAAGTTTCTGCCATTCTGAAAATTCAATTATTCCTTCCATAACAAGAATAAAGAAAAAAGAGTTTAAAAAATTAATTGTAATAAATTATATTTTCTTAAATAAGATTTCACTTTTAATTATCTTGCTCTTTTCATTAAGGGGGTTCTTTATATTTTTAAATTCAATTTTAAATTGGAACTGGTTTGCAATTTTTTCAGAGGTTGAAGGAATAAAAGGAGATAACAAAATTGCAATTGCTTTAATTGAATCAGCCAACTCATAAAGAATTTTTTTGTCCCCTGAAACCCAGGGTTTTTTATTCTGAACATATTCATTACAAACATCAATAAAAGCAAATATTTCATTAAGCACTTTATCAAACTCAAAATTATCAAAAAGTTTTTCTATTTTTTTCAAATTCAATTTTTTAATAAGAGAGTTCTTTGTCTTTTCAATTCCATTCTTTTCAATCAAACTGGAAACTCTTGAAATTAAATTTCCAAGCTTGTTTGCAAGCTCATTATTATGTCTGTCAATTAATGCCTGTTCTGAAAAATCTCCGTCTTCCCCAAAAGGGATACTCCTAGCTAAGAAATATCTAAGACTATCTGCAGAATATTTTTTAAGAAGTTCTAGAGGTGCCACCACATTACCCAATGATTTTGACATCTTTTGTCCATCAACTGTTAAAAAACCATGAACAATCAATTTTTTAGGTAACTCTATTCCAGCGCTCAATAACATTCCTGGCCATATCCCTGCATGAAACCTCAGCATATCCTTGCCAACAACATGAATATCTGCTGGCCAATATTTTTTATATTTTTTATCAGGATATCCTATGCCTGTTAAATAGTTCGTAAGAGCATCAGCCCAAACATAAAGAATCTGATTTTCATCCCTGGGAACAGGAATACCCCAAGGAAGATGCTTCCTGTCTCTAGAAAAACTAACATCTGTCAAACCCTCTTTGATTAACCCAAGAAAGTTATTCTTCCATTTTTCAGGAGAAATCTTAAATTTATCATTTTCAACTAACTCTTTTATTTTATCTGAATATTTGCTCAGTCTAAAAAAATAATTTTCTTCCTCTATTTTTTCAATTTCTAAATTTGGATGATCAGGACACTTTTTACCGATCAAATCCTTTTCTGTTATAAACCTTTCACAACCCGAACAATAAAGCCCTTCATACTTTTTCTTATATATATCTCCTTTTTTTTCCAACAATTTCCATATTTCAAAAACCCCAGGCCAATGAACTTTCTTATCAGTTGTTCTAATAAAATAATTGTTAGAAATATTAAGTGCTTTTATCAATTCGCTAAAAAAAGCAGAGTTCTTATCCACGAATTGTTGGGGGGTTAATCCTTTCTCTCCAGCAAGTTTATAATTCTTAGAGCCATGCTCATCTGTGCCAGTTAAAAAGAAAACATCCTTCCCTAAAAGCCTATTCCATCTAGCTAAAACATCTGCTTGAACAATTTCTAACGCAAACCCTATATGGGGGGGAGCATTAGCATAAGGTATTGTTGCTGTAACATAAAATTTTTTTTCCATACCAAAACTATAGAAAAGAGATATAAAAAGTTAATTATCCATACAATTTTTCAACATAATCCTCTAAACTTCCAAATTTCCTTTCTCTCAAATTAAAGTCTCTTTTTACATTTTTTGAAACTTTTTCAAAACTTAAAAATTGCGGAGTGTACTGAGAATCATAAGTAATAAATAAATATCTAAACCCTGTTCCTTCAAATTTACCTTCAATTCTTCTTATTTCCTCAAAAGAATAATTTACTATACTCTTCTTATGAAAGTTGGAAATTATTTTTTCAATTTTACCCTCTCTAAATTTATCATCAACAATTACAAAATGGTATCTCACAAATTCTTTTTCCATCTCGCTTTTTTGGGACTTTTCCCAGTTCCAAAGAATATGCCTTTCTCTAAAAGAAAATTTTGGCTTCTCTAGTATATTTCTTAACTTTTCTTCCATAAATTGAATAATTCCCCTTTCTTTTTAAGAATTTATATAGTAAAAATCAAACGAAAAGTTATTTAAAACCAGATGATTATTGACGTTTATGTTCTCAAAGAAAACCTGCCAAAGATGTGGAAAAAAAACAAGCAAAGGGGATAGCTTTTGCCCAACATGTGGGACTCCCTTAAAAAAGAATCAAAGAAAAGATGAATTTGGGATGCTTGGAGAAAATGATTCTTTCGGTGAAACAGAATCTCTTTCAAATTCTTTATTTGGAGAACTAGGAGGAATAAGTGGGAGTTTTATGAATAAAATGTTTTCAAATACTATGAAAATGCTTGAAAAAGAAATGGAAAAAGAGATGCAAAAGAGTGCTAAAATCCAAAACCAGAATAATTATCCAAGAACAAGAATTAAATTAATGATAAATGGAAAGGAAATAAATCTAAATAATGGAACAAAAGAAAATATAAGAGAAGAAAAACAAAAAGAGAAAACAATAAAATTCAAAAAATTTTCAGAAGAACAAGTCAAAAAATTTTCTAAACTTCCGCGAAAAGAACCAAAAACAAATTTGAAGAGAATTGCAGATAAAATAAGTTATGAAATTGAAATACCAGAAGTAAATTCATTTGAAGATATTTCAATTTTACCATTAGAAAACAGCATAGAAATAAAAGCCATTGCAGAGAAGAAAGCTTATTCAAAATCTATCCAGATAAACCTTCCAATAGTAGATTATGCCTTCTCAAAAGGATTGCTTGTTCTTGAATTTCAGGGGAATTGAGACTCACAAAACTTATAAATAGTTCAATTTTTTGAATTTAATAATGAGGCTGTAGCTCAGTCTGGCTAGAGCACTGCTCTGATAAGGCAGGGGTCCACAGTTCAAATCTGTGCAGCCTCACTTCTATATAAAAATTATACAACCTACCCCAATCTTTTTAAATGAACTTTTTCTAAAATAATTATGACTCACGGAATGTACTATTATATAAAACAAGCTTGGAAAAAACCTGATTCAAAAATTCTTAGAGAAAGAATGATTGAATGGAGAAAAGAACCAGCACAAATTAGTGTTGATAAACCCTTAAGATTAGATAGAGCAAGAGCACTTGGATATAAAGATAAAACTGGATTTGTAATAATAAGAATAAGATTAAAAAGAGGGGGACACAAAAGGCCAAGACCTAACAAGGGAAGAAGAAGCAAAAGAATGCATACGAGAAAGAATTTAAAAATGTCTTATAAATGGATTGCCGAGCAAAGAGTAGCAAACAAACATAAAAATCTCGAAGTCTTAAATTCCTATGAAGTTGGAAAAGATGGAATCCACTATTTCTATGAAGTAATATGTGTTGACCCCCAAAGACCAGAAATAAAAAACGACCCAACAATGAACTGGATAACTAAAGGTTCAAATAAAAATAGGGTTTTGAGGGGACTTACAAGTTCTGCTAAGAAATCAAGAGGATTGAGAAGCAAGGACCCAACAAACAAATCACGTCCAAGCAGAAGGGCTGGACAAAGACCAAATCCAAATTCTGGAAAAAGATATGCTATGCATAATTAAAATATTTCTTTACAACAATAATCTTTAAAAATCAAAATCATCTTACTAAAAGATGAGATTAGAGTCAGATCTATATAATTTAAGAAGTAAAATAAGAAATTTTATCCTTCCAGAAGTTTCTCATGATATAGGAATAAGAGAAAAAATCGCGGCAATTATTTCTCCTGAAAATCATTACACAATAACAATACAAGAAAAGGGAAATTATAAGACTGAATTGGTATGTCTAACTATAGATGAAAAAGATAAATTAATCCCAGGAGTTTTTTATCAAGGAAATGCTCCAAAAAAAGGAGAAATTTTAAGATTAGATGTTTTCATTCCAGGAATAACCAGTGGGATGAATTATGGAATCCATTCTCTTCCAGTTAAAGAAGTAAAGGAAATATCAAAAAACTTAAAAGAAGTAATTGTAGATTCTGAAGATATTAAATGGAATAGATAAATTTCCAAAACTTATTTAAAGTTCTTCTTTCTTTTTTATAAATGCCAAAAAAACATTTCACTCCTAAACAAGCAAAAGAAATATCCAAAAGATTAAAAATTAATTGGTTAAAGGTTAAATATAATTTAGAGCAATTCAGGCATGGAATGGATATTGAATTAGAACACGGAAGGATTAATAAAAATACAAATGTTACAAATGATAATCCTTTAATGACAGGAAAAATCGCTCTGGCTCACCTGGATGAATTTCCAGATTATTATAATCGATTGGATAAACTAGAAACAGCTGCAGAAAAATTCTGGAAAAATAAGAACAAACTAAAGAGTAAATAATTAAAAACTTATTCTTTCTAATTAATTTATGTTATATTCAAAACTAACTAAACTTTATGAAAATCTTGGAGACACTACAAAACGCCTTGAAAAAAGAGATATTCTTTCAAAATTTTTAGAACATCTTCCTGAAGAAGACAGAGAAACTCTTTACCTTTTAGAAGGAAATATTTATCCTGAATACGATGAAAGAAGAATTGGAATTTCAAACCAAATTGCAATAAAAGCTATTTCAAAAGCAACAGGAACAGATTCAAAAAAAGTTATTCAGGAATGGAAAAAAATAGGAGATTTAGGAAAAGTTGCAAAAAAGTTAACTCAGGAAAAAAAGCAAAGAACACTTGCATCACACATACTTACTGTAAAAAAAGTCCTTGAAAATTTAAGAAAACTTCCAGAATTGGAAGGAAAAGGAACAGTTGATAAAAAACTCTCTCTCATAACTGAATTATTAACTTCTGCTGAGCCTTCAGAAGCACTTTATTTAGTAAGGACACTTATAGGAGATTTAAGAATAGGAATTCAAGAGAGCACAATTAGAGAAGCACTAGCAAAAGCATTTTTTGAAAATTCAAAGGAAGTTTCTGAAAAGATTCAGGAAGCAATTGATAAATCCAATGATACAGCAGAAGTATTTGATTATTGCAGAAAAAAGAACATAAAAGAATTGGAGAAAATTTTTATGCAAGTTGGAAAACCAATAAAAGCCATGCTCGCTCAAAAAGTTTCAACAATCAAAGAAGGTTTTGAAGCTCTTGGAGTTCCCTGCGCAATAGAATATAAATATGACGGATTTAGGATGATAATTCATAAAAAAAATTCAGAGGTTAAACTCTTCACCAGAAGTCTTGAGAATGTAACAAAACAATTTCCTGAGGTTGTTGAATACATAAAACAATTTGTAAAGGGAAACTCTTTAATTCTTGATTCTGAAGCAGTAGGTTATGATAAAAAAACAAAAGAATATACTTCTTTTCAGCACATAAGCCAAAGAATAAGACGAAAATACCATATTGAAAAACTTCAGGAAGAACTCCCTGTTGAAATAAATGTTTTTGATGTTTTATATTACAATGGGAAATCAATGATTGGAAAGCCTTTTGAAGAAAGAGCAAAATTAGTAAGACAGATAATAACAAATCATCCTTATAAAATAATTTCTTCAAAGCAAATAATTACCTCTGATGAAAAAAAAGCAAAAGAATTTTATAAAGAAGCTTTGAAAAATAATCAGGAAGGAATAATGATGAAAAATATTAAAGCTCCTTACAAACCAGGGAGAAGAGTTGGATATATGCTTAAAATGAAACCAGAAGAAAAAGATTTGGATTTGGTTATTACAGGAGCAGAATATGGAAAAGGAAAACGCTCTGGATGGTTTTCAAGTTTCATTGTTTCATGCAAAGGAAAAAATAAAGGAGAATATCTTGAAGTTGGAAAAGTTGGAACAGGAATTGTTGAAAAAGAAGAAAGCAAGGAAGATAATACAAAAGTTTCCTTCCATGAACTAACAGAAAAAATAAAACCTATTATTGAAAAAGAAGATGGAAAAAGAATTTATATAAAACCCAGAATAATTGTGGCTGTAACATATCAAGAAATCCAAAAATCTCCAAATTACAATTCAGGATGGGCTTTAAGATTTCCAAGAATAACTGCATTGAGATTAGACAAACCATTATCAGAAATTGCAAATTTGAAAGAGATTGAAAAGGATTTTGGTAATCAAAAAAGAAATTGGAGATATGGATAAAGATATATAACAATTATCTCAATAAAATAATATAGTTATCTGTAACAGCTATTCTAGATTAAATTATTAGATTGATAATAGTTGAACAATCCTGTTTTATCACTAATTAATTCTTCTTTTCTAAGGGTGGGCGGGAGGGATATATTCTCACAAATCATAAAAAAATATAAACTCTTTTATCTTTCATATTTCATGTCAGAAACAGGAGATTATTTATCTTTATCAATAAAACTTATTTTAGTATTATCAATAATAAGCGGAATTTACAATCATCTCTGGCACATAGTTTCCACAAATATATTTTTGCTAATCCTTATGTTTGTCCCGCAAATAATAAAGTCAAAATATAATATAAAAATCCCAAGGATTTTTGAATGGTCTCTTTTAATATTTGTAATAATTACCCTCCTTCTTGGAAAGATAAGCGGAATAATTGTTCCAATATTTTTTGGTATATCTGTTTCTTTCATAGGATTTATGATTCTTGCAATTTTATATTCGGCAAATCAAATAAAGAAAAATTATTTTCTTATAATATTATTTTCATTTAATTTTTCTGTGGTATTTGGGGTTGCAATAGAGCTTGCAAAATATTACTTGAAATTACTTCTAAAATACCCTCTTTCTGCAAGCAATTTATCATACTCCATGCAGACTCTTACCTTTGTTGTTTTGGGGGCAACCATATCTTCAATAATAGGATACTTTTATATGAAGTATCCTAAAGGAATATTAAGGGAATTTTTTAAAAATGTAACAGAAAAAAATCCAAATCTATTCAAAAAATCAGAGGTTTTAAAGGAAGAAATTTTTGAATTAATAAAGAGAGGGGAAAGTGAAAATCTTGAATTTAAATCAACTTTTAGAACAAATCTCCATACAAATGAAATTGACAGGAAAATAGAATATTCTGCCTTAAAGACAATGGCAGGATTTATAAATTATAAAGGAGGGACTCTTTTAATAGGAATAAATGATTCAAAAGAGATAATTGGAATAGAAAAAGATAATTTTCTAAATTCAGATAAATTCTCCCTACATATTACTAATCTCATAAAAACCAAATTAGGAAAGAATAGTCTTCCTCTTATAAAACCCAAATTTATTGACGTTGATGGAAAGATAATTTTAAAAATAGAATGTGAAAAAGGAAATAAGCCTGTTTTCTTAAAATCTCAGGATAATGAAGAAGAATTCTACATAAGAGCCGGGCCTTCAAGTGCACAGATAAAAGGAAGCGAACTTATTGAATATATAGAAAAGAATTTCAAAAAATAAAATCTAAAATATATAATTAACCCTCTCACCGAAGAAGCCTTTATAAACCCATTTTTTCTTTATAAACTCATAATGGCACATACAAAAAGCAATTATAAAATACAAAATATTGTTGCGACTGCTTCTCTAGGCAAACCAGTTCCTCTGACAAAACTCGCAAGAACCCAGCCAAATACAGAATATAATCCTGAAACTTTTCCTGGATTGGTTTTAAGAGTTAAAGAGCCAAAATCAGCAGTATTAGTCTTTTCATCAGGAAACCTTGTATGCACAGGAACAAAATCTTTAACACAAGTCAGAGAAGTTATAGATGCTGTAATAAAACAGCTTAAAAAAATAAGTGTAAATATCACTGGAAAACCAAAAATAACAGTTCAAAACATAGTAGCTTCTGGAAGCATTGAACTTAAGCTTAATCTTAATTTTCTTGCACTTGAAATGGAAAACACTGAATATGAACCTGAACAATTTCCTGGGCTTGTTTATAAGTTAGTTGACCCAACAGCCACATTTCTCCTTTTCTCAAACGGAAAACTTGTTTGCACAGGAACAAAAAACAAGCAACAGCTTGAAGACAGCATGGACCAGCTTTTGAAGAATGTAAAAACTGCTCTTAAGAACTACAAATAATTCAATACATTTTATAGTATATACAAATTTATAAAAAAGCCATTTCTCTTTAAAAATAATGGAAGATAGCAATAATTATCCAGAAGAAGAATCTGCAATGACTATATCTGAGGGGGATTCTAAAAAGAAGCCGAAATCAGAGGACTTAATAATAGAAGCAAAGAATTTCTTTAATTTTAACAAAGAAGACTTAGGAGAATCCATACGCAAGAGAACAAATGTTATTTATCTTGATTTTATGAAGCTTACAGAATTTTCAAATAAGCTTTCGGATGAGATAATAATAAATCCTGAAGAGACATTAAATATATTAGAGCAAGCAGTTGAACAACTTGGGCTTATAGAAAAAGCTCGTGTAAGATTGAAAAATCTTTCAGAAGCCCATCAATTAAAAATAAGAAATATCCGTTCAAAGCACCTCAATGAGCTGGTAATACTTGAAGGAATAATAAGGCAGGCATCAGATGTTCGTCCCCAGGTTGTAAATGCGAAATTTGAATGCCCAAGCTGTGGGACAGTCATATCTGTTCTTCAAATTGAAAAGAAGTTTAGGGAGCCTTCAAGATGTTCTTGTGGGAGAAGAGGGGGTTTCAGATTAATTTCAAAAGATATGGTTGATACTCAAAGATTAGTTGTTGAAGAATCTCCTGAATCTCTTTCAGGAGGAGAACAACCCAAAAGAATGAATGTGTTTGTAAAAGAAGATTTAGTTGAGCCAAAAATGGAAGATAAAACAACTCCTGGAGCAAAAATAAAAGTTATAGGAATTTTAAAAGAAGTTCCAGTTCCCCTTACTACAGGAGGATTATCAACTAGATTTGAACTTGCAGTAGAAGCAAATAATATTATTCCAATGGAAGAAACTTTTGAAGAATTGGATATAAATGAGGAAGATGAAAGACAGATTCATGAATTATCTGAAGACCCAAAAATATTTGAAAATTTAGCAAAAAGCATTATTCCAAGTGTTTGGGGATATGATGAAATAAAAAAAGCTTTAGTTTTGCAATTATTCGGAGGAGTTAGAAAACAAATGTCTGATGGCTCAAAATCAAGAGGAGATATACATATTTTGTTAATAGGTGACCCAGGTGTAGCAAAAAGTGTAACTTTGGTATTCATGTCAAATATTTCCCCAAAAGGAAGATATGTTGTAGGTAAATCAGCATCAGGAGCAGGTTTAACTGCTACAGTTGTAAGAGATGAATATCTCAGAGGATGGAGTCTTGAAGCAGGAGCAATGGTTCTTGCAAATAAAGGACTGGTTTGTATAGATGAACTTGAAAAAATGGATCCCACAGATAGAAGCGCCATGCATGAAGCAATGGAACAGCAAACAGTAACAATTTCAAAAGCAAATGTCCAAGCCTCCCTCAAAGCACAAACTTCTGTTCTTGCTGCTGCAAATCCGAAATTCGGAAGATTTGACCCCTTCATGCCAATTCCCCAACAAATTGATCTTCCTCCAACACTTATCAACAGATTTGATATTATATTTACATTAAGGGATTTACCAGACAGAAATAAAGATGAAAAAATTGCATCTCATGTTTTAAAAGAGCATCAAAAAGATACAAAAGATGTTTTGATAGACACAACTTTATTCAGAAAATATGTTGCATATGCAAAACAAAAAATAAATCCAAAATTAAGCACTGAAGCAGTTGATGAACTTAAAAAATTCTATGTTGAATTGCGAAACAAGCCAGTTACATCTGAAAGTGCAATGAGACCAATCCCGATTTCAGCAAGACAATTGCAGGCACTCATAAGAATGGCAGAAGCCTCAGCTAAATTGAGATTAAGTGAAGAAGTATCGAGAGAGGATGCAAAACAATCAATAGAATTAATGAAATATTATCTTATGCAAGTGGGTTATGATTACGAGTCCAAAACATTTGATATAGATAAAATATCAGGGAAGTTTTCTTCTTCTCAAAGAACCAAAATATTTATGGTCAAAGAAGTTATAACTGCGCTTGAAAGCAAAATGGGAAAAATGATTCCTTATGAAGAACTTGAAAAAGAGCTTGAAGGAAAACTTGGAAAAGACGAACTTGAAGATGTGATAAACAGATTGATTAAAGATAATGAAATTTACAGGCCAAAGAAAGGATATATCGGAGTTTTCTAATTTTCTAATTCATATTATTGTTCATAAAAACTTATAAACACTATTTATTTTTTGTTTGATATGGCGGAAGAAGGACAATTCAAAAGAAATGTTGCATATAAGTTAAGAGTGGGGGATATTCTCATGGGAAAGCCTGTCATAGATGGTGAGAGATTTTCTTTTTTGGAATTAGGAGATAAAAAAATTGTGCGTGTCAATATTATTGGAAATATAGTTGATAAGTATGAAAGTGAAGGGGAAAGAAAATATATTTTTTTCAAACTAGATGATGGTTCAGGACAAATAAGTCTTAAAATTTTTGGAGATGATATTGCAAAATTTAAAGAGATTACACAGGGATTGACAGTTCTCGTAATAGGGGTGTTGAGACACTGGAACAATGAAACCTACATTCAGCCAGAAATAATAAAAGAGCAAAATACAAAATATTTGCTTATTAGAAAATTAGAATTTGAAAAAACCCCTTCTCCAAAGGCACCCCCCATAGAAAAAAGCCGGGTTGTGGCAATAAAAGACAGTATAATTTCTCTTATAAAAGAAGCTGAAGAAGAAGGTGGAGTTGAAAAAGAGCAGTTAATAATAAAATTAAAAGATATTTCTCCTGATATAATAAATCAGGAAATAAAAAAATTCCTTGAAGAAGGGATTATATTTGAACCTCGTCCAGGAAAAGTAAGATATTTGGGATAACACAAACCTTATAAAATATCTTCTCAAAATTAATCTATGACAGAATACGAGAAACTTCTTGACGAAGCCTACACAAAAGTAAAATCTGTTGAAGGAAGTGGGGGAAGATTTGAAATACCTAACATAGAAGGGCATATTGAAGGCAAAAAGACAATTCTCACTAATTTTCTTAACATTGCTTCTTACATACGAAGAAATCCAGAACACTTTCAAAAATTTATACTTAAAGAACTTGCAACTTCGGGACAGAGAGAAGGTGATAGGCTCATTCTTAACAACAAAATACCAAGCTCAAAAATAAATACAAAGATAGAACAATACATAAAAGAATTTGTAATATGCAAAGAATGTGGAAAACCCGACACAGAATTAAGAAAAGAAAATCGTCTCAATTTTATTCATTGCTTGGCCTGCGGGGCAAAACATCCTGCAAGGGAAAAAATATAGTTTTGTTAATTCTTTTTTAAATAAAAAATAAGTTAAAGGTAAAACATAAATATTTATAAAACAAAATTTCTTGAGAACCCTATCTCAATTAAACTAAGGGAGGTAAAAAATGGTTGAAGCTTATTGTGTAAAATGTAAAAAGAAGGGACAAAAAATGAAAGGCCCTGTAATAAACAAGACGCAGAGAGGCGGTTTTATGGCAAAAGGAAAATGTCCTGAATGTGACACATCTATGTGTGCTATGATGTCTGCAGTCAATGCAGAAAATGCGATTAAATCAGGTGAAGCTAAGAAAGGTTACTGAAAATGTTTGTGAATGTAATAAAATCCTATAGGGATGTTGTAGCCATCTGTGATAAAGAACTGCTTGGAAAAAAATTTGAAGAAGAAAAATTCCAGCTTGATGTCAAAGAAAATTTCTTCAAAGGAAAAGAATCTTCAAAAGAAGAGGTTTCTGAAATAATGAGGGAGATGAAACTTGAAGATTCAACATTTAATATAATTGGAGAAAAATCAATAAAAACTGCTCTGGAAACAGGAATAATTTCAAAAGAGGGAATAAGAAGGATTGCTAATATTCCATTTGCGTTGGTTCTTATGTAAGAAACAACTTTTCAAACCACCAACCTTAAAAACTCATTTTCTTTTTTTAAAATATGCCAAACGAATTTGGAGAATCTCCAGAAAAGTTTTCTGACGAAGAGAACAAGGGAGAAAATAATGATGAAGAAGTTCATATAACAAGGGCAAAAATTCCAAGAGGAGAGGAAGTTATTGGAATAATTGAGGAGCGTCTTGGAGGAAACAAAATGAAAGTTAACTGCTTGGATGGAAAAACGCGAAACTCTCGTGTTCCTGGAAGATTGAAAAGGAAATTATGGCTTCGCCCAGGAGATGTGGTTCTTGTTGAACCCTGGGAATTAGACAAATCTAAAGGGGATGTAATTTTTAAATATCCTTCAAACCAGATTGAATGGCTCAAAAGAAATGGATATATAAAAACAGAAAAAAAAGAGTTCTAGAATTCTTTTTAATAAATCATTTAATTATCTGTAACAGTTATGAGATTAATGTAAAGTTGAACAATGTTATGATTTTACCACAATAACTACTTTTCCAATATAATGTTTTAGTGATATAACTAAACTTTTTAAAAATTAACAACCCAAACCTAATATTTATTAACCTTATTTACTGATTTAAATTATGAAAAAAGAGGATAACAGAGGTTTGTCTACTGTTATTGCCACACTTTTAATAATTCTCCTTGTAATTGTAGCAGTTGCAATAGTCTGGGGAGTTATAAGAACAATTATAAACCGGGGTTCTGAAGATATCTCTCTTGGAAAATTTACAATTAATTTGGAAATACTTTCTGTAATTCAACCAAGGAATGAAACAAATATGGTAATAAATACAAATATAAAAGTTAAAAGAAATCCCGGGGAGGGAGAGCTCGAAGGAATAATTTTTTCAATTTTTGATGGAAAGAACACCCATCTTTATGAAAAAAGAAATATAACCCTAAATCAATTGGAAATAAAAACTTTTGTGGTGGATTATACAGGAAAAATAGTTAGTGTATCTATATTCCCTATTCTTAAAACTTCTTCTGGAAAAACAACAACAGGAGGTATTGCTGATACTTATTATTATACTGGAGGAGATAGTGGAGGAATATATATTCCTACAAACTGTATAATTAATTGCGTTAACAAAGTATGTGGGGATAATGGATGCGGAGGAATTTGCGGAATTTGTTCAGGTTCAACACCATATTGTGTATTAGGAAAATGTAGTGCAGAATCCGGGGGTGAGCCAGATTGCTCATGCAACATAACTACTTGCATAGGAACAACTTGCAGTGATGGACTTGAAGGAAGTTGTATTGGAACACTTTCTCCAGATTGTGAAATTACAATGTGCGATTTATCTCCAAATCGTTGTGGAATCTGTGGAGAATGTGAAGATGGATCTTATTGTGATGGGGGTATTTGTGTGGTAACTTGCATACCTGATGATTGCACAGACAAAGAATGTGGAAGCAATGGATGCGGAGGAAGCTGTGGTTGGTGTGAACTCCTCCCCTACTACAACATAAGTTATACTTGTAATATTAGTGGTTTGTGTGAAATGTGCACTCCAGACTGTTCTGGAGGAAGAAATTGTGGAACTGCTCTTAATGGATGTGGAGTATGCGGATACTGTAATGAAACAAGAGGAGAATTGTGTAGTCTAGCAGGAAT
>Ga0268276_1000254_pt1 | contig 64381 bp, 49 predicted proteins | sample saktaG_4_FD_190145 | JGI IMG/M metagenome (GOLD analysis project Ga0268276, IMG submission 190145) | Saline water microbial communities from Sakinaw Lake, British Columbia, Canada - sak_2010_1_5_45m | ecosystem: Environmental > Aquatic > Non-marine Saline and Alkaline > Saline ... | reverse complement strand
ATGCGTGCCAACCATGCGCAGCGGCGCGCCCTGCGCGTCCCGCGCCACCAACTTGCCGCGCCCGAGAATCCAGATCCAATGGCCGTCGCGATGCTGCATGCGGAATTCACATTCGTAGAACGGGACCTCCCCGGTCACATTGCGATTGGCCTCGTGCTTCAGCCGGGCGATATCCTCGGGGTGGGTCCAGCGTTCCGCCATGGCCAACGAGCCCTGCAACTCCTCGGGCACGCGCCCGAGCATGGCTGCATAGCGCGCATCCACGATCATCGCGCCGGTTTGCACATTCCAATCCCACGTGCCGAGGTCGGCGCCCGCCAACGCCAGCTCCAAGCGTTGCTCGTTTTCACGCAACAGCGCCTCGTTTTTCTTGCGCTCAATAATATCGCGCGCCTGTTGCGCGTTGTGCAGCGCCATGCCCGATAACTGATTGGCAATCAAATGCAGCGCATCACATATTTTGACAAACTGCGCGCGCGGCATGCGCGTCACCGTGGCGAGTGCCGCCCGAAAAACCGCCTCGTCCGCGCCGATCTCGCGCGCGTACGCCACCATCTTCTCCTCGTCGCAGTGTTCATCGAGGACTTGGCCAATCAGCCAGTTGGCAATGTGCCGGTTGCCCACGCAAATGCTGGTGCCGCCGTCCCACAGCCCGCCACTCAGACAGGGCTGGATCGTCGGCCCGTCTGGATTCATCGCGCCGAGGACCGCGTCGGAGCGCATGCAGTTCGCCAAGCCTTTCGGCGTCCGGCGGATGATATCATTGCACAACTGGCAGAAATGCGAGGGGCGTGTGAGCGGACGGCCCTGCGGATCGGTAATGATCGAAGCCACACCGGTGGCAGCCGCAAAGGCATCCTGAATCCGCTGCAGTTCAGCCACGTCGAACAGTTCCTCGAAACGCAGCGTGGCATCCTGCGCTGCCGCCGCGTGCGCGCGGGCGCGCGCAGGACGCGGGCCGGCAGCGGGGCGCGGTATGGAACGGCGTGCAGTCATGGTTCTGTCAGTCCTAAAGTATACAGAAAACGCGCCGTTTATGCTATACTAGCGCCACACGGCACAATGATATCTGATCATTGTATTGCCTGCGTACTTTCATCATCCGAGGAGTTGCACATGAATGCTTCCACTGGTTCTGCGTGTTGTTCAGCCACAGCAGCCAAAGGCGGGTCGTCACTGCTGACCCTCTTGGGCGTGCTCATGATTATCGTCGGCATGCTGGCCATCGCCGTGCCCATGGCGGCGGCCGAGTGGGCGGTCTTGATGATTGGTATCCTGCTGGGTGTCGCCGGCGTGCTGCGCCTGCTCAGCGCGTTTCATGCCACCAGTTGGGGCGGCGGCGCGCTGCGCTTGCTGTGGGGCGCGCTTGCCATCGTGTGCGCGGCGTTAGTGATAACCAATCCGGTCGCGGGGGTCTTTACCCTGACGCTGATTTTGATAATTTATTTTGTGATCCAAGGTATTTCGGAAATCATCCTGGCGCTGCGCATGAAGCCGCACGTCGGCTGGGGCTGGGTGTTGTTCAACGGCATTATTGCGCTGGTGCTTGGCCTGATTATCTGGGGCGAATGGCCGCTGTCGGGTGTCTGGGCGATTGGCACGCTGCTCGGCATCAACATTCTGTTCACCGGCTGGTGCCTGATCGCGGCCCGGCCGCGTTGCTGCTGCTGAGCCGCCGCGGGCTGGCACCGTCTGAACAGGGCTACTTCTCGCGCCGCACCAGAACTGTTTTCATGCGCGGGTGCGACAGGGTCCGGTTCGCGTCCAGCAGATCACGATAGTCATCGGGCGGAATCAGCGCCGGCTGCAGGTCGATCTTCTGGGTGATGGTAAAGCCCGGGCCGGCCTCGGCGGCGGTCGTGATCTCGATCTGGCCGGCCTTGCGTGGCGCGCGCCAGGTCATGGCTTGCGGCTGCAGTTCCCTTGTGGTGAACGCCGTGGGCAAGTGCACGGTGGTGACCATCGTGCCGCGCTGGGGCTGGCTCCAGTAGAGCGGATTGTCGCGTGAGTCGGAGCGCAGCTTGAGCACGTTCTCCAGTTCCGCCGGTAGCTGAAAATAGAGATAGTCACCCTCGCACACGGCATAGTTCGGCACGCGCACGGTGTAGCTGATCGTGCCCGGATAGGTGCTGAAATCCGTCGTGAGGGCACCGTCGAGCTGCGCGGCTTGCGCGATCCCGGCTGCCAGTGCTTCCTGAAATTGGCGGCGCTCTTCCGGCTGCATTTCGGTAATGAGCTGGCGCAACTCTTCATCATCGCCGCCGAACAAGGTGATCTTGGTGCTGATGCGCGCGTTGCCGGTGTCGTCAATCGTCACATCAAAGCGCCGATCGGTGCGGCTTTGCGCGTCCGGCGCGGCAGCCGCAATCGTGATGGCAGCCCCACTGGGCAAGGCCAGGCCCAGCCGCCCGTCATACGCCGTGCTGCCCAACGTCGCATATTGCGTGGTGTCATTCAGGTACACGGTCTTGCCGTTGAGCGGCACGCGCACAAGGACGCTGTCGAACGTGCCGCGCTGCGGGCACGCGAGCAGGGGTTCCGTGATCTTGGTCACCATCGGCAGTGACGATGCCAGGACAAATTCAGGCGCAAAACCCGCCGCACGCAAGAGCGCATACAAGGCGATTGCGCGATCGGCATTGTTGCCATAGCCATCGCTGATGGTCGTGTCCGCCGGAGTCAAGGCTGACAGCGGCAGCTCGGTAAACTCGGGCCCGGCCTTGCGAATCGCCGTGGCGACAAAATCGCGAATGGCGCGCACTTTATCCTCCGGCGTCGCGAGTCCGTCGGCCAGTGCTTTGGCTTTGGCCGCGGCAGCCGTTTGGTTGGCAGCCGCTTTTGTCAGCGCCGCATTGACGGCTGCGGCATAATTCGACCAACTGCCACAAGAGACCAACAAGGTCGGATTGAACACGTACCAGGGCGGCAGACTGTCTTCTTTGCGTACGGAGCGCTGATCCGTCGTGCTCCAGGTGTAGCGCGTCCAGCCGGCGCGGGTAGTTTTGCCGGCCTCGATTTCATCACTCTTGGGCGCGCGGATCGTGGCCGTCACACTCTTCGGTACGCGCAGCGTTACTTTCTGGTCAAGGATCGGATCGAAACTGTTGAAATACTCGCGGAACGAAATCAAGGGCACATTGCGATATGCGCGTTCGACCGTGTACTCAATCTCGGTATCGGTGTCCACACCCGGCAGACTGACGACCATCGTCTTGGCCGCCGGATAGCGCGGCGCGCTGTTGGCCCACGGTGCATCCATAATGTTGATCTCGGACGTGACCACCGGCTTGCGCTTGCCATCCACGTCAATCACCGCGGCCTTGACCAGCCGCACGTTTTCCCACGCCGGATTGTAGTTGAGTTTCAATTCCGCATTGGTCTTTTTGCCGGCGTAAGTCAGGATTTTCTTGCGGATGGTCTCGCGCACGACATAATTGTTGGCATTGGAAATGACATAGGTCATCCGCGCCTTGACAACTTCAATGTCTTCCTGCGGCACGTACTCGTATTGTGCCGCGGCGTCCTCTTCGTTTTCTTCGGCGCTGCGCGCCGGCGCGGATGCAAACAACGGATGCTTGCGTGCGCTGGCCTCGATCGTCTTGAGTTGGGTCTTCAAAGCCAGGTAGGTGTTGGTGTCGAATTCGACTGCCTTGAACAAAAACTCTGAGTGGGCGGTCAGTGTTTTGTCCTTGGCCGTAATCGTCCGATGCCATTGCACTTGCGGCGTATCCACGCTGGCATAGGTCGGAATACTCAGTGCCGCGCCCACCGCCGGCGCGGCATCCAGGGTCAGCGTCTCGCGCGCGCCGCAGGCCAGGTCGGTCACCAGCGGATACCGCCGGGTCTCCAGCTGCGTGTTCTTCAACACATACTCCAGCAGGCCCACCGCGCCGCCAAAGAACGGCAGCGGCAGAATCGTCGTGTTGGTGCCTTTGATCAGCAGGTCCGGCGCCGTCAAGCTGAATTTCACCGTCAGCGGCTGGCTGACATCCATCAAATCATCCGGTAGAATTTCAAACGCACCGAGCACTGCGCCGGGCGCCACCTGCTTGGCCACGCCCTCAAACAAGCGCCGCATTTCATCCACTTCCATCTGGATGAACGCCGCGCGATATGCGTTGTCATTGATGCCATCCAAGGCGATGCGCACATCGGCGCTGAGATTGCCGCGCGCGTCATAGCGCGCCGTGGTGGTCACGCGCGCCAGGTTCTGCGTCGCCGGAATGACCGGCGTCGTGCGCAGCACATCGCCCTCCGCTTTCGCCACCAGATAACTCTTGTTGTTCAAATAGGCCGGCAGCAAATCGCGCGTGTTTTCGTCGGTCGGGTCCATCAAAATGTGTTCGCCGCCGGGCAGCTCCGCGCAGGTAATGGCATGGTTGAAATACGGTTCGGGGATGACCGGGTCTTTCTTCCAGTCATAATGAATCAAGGTCGGATAGGCCTTGAAGCCGGCCAAGCGCAGCATGGCGACCAGCAACGCGGCCTTGTCGCGGCAGACCCCGTATTTGTTGTCAAAGGTCAGCTTGACATCGTGCGGCTCATAGCCCGGTGATTCCGCTTCGACCGTGATGCCCATGTAGCGCACTTTTTGCGAAACATGCTTGAAGATTTTTTCGATTTTCTTGCGCGGATCGGTCGTCGTGCCAACCAACTTGGTCACCATGTTGCTCATCTCGGGCGAGACGGCCGCAATGCGCGGCTCGGACAATTTATAATACCAGCGCGACAGCGCCTTCCAGTCCGGAATCGTGCTGGCCAGCACATGCTGCACGGCGGTGATGCCCGGCATGCCCGGCTCATCATACATGCGCGGCACGTTAGCGGCCTCCCAGCGATAGGTGATCACGCCCGGCACCTTTGTTTTGGTAAAGGTCACCGTGTTGGAGATCGCATTTTTCACGACCGCATGCGCCAAGGGCCGCTGCGCCGGCGCAATCACTTCATAGACGGCATGGCGCATCGGCGTGCTGCCTTCCAGCACAGTGATGTCCGTCCAGGTGTTCGGCACGCGCGCCTTGCGCACGGTCTTCTGCACGACATAGTGGACCATATCACCGATTTCGACACCCGGCACGCTGACGCGCAGGGTTTTCATATTGGGGTCATAAATGTTCATTGCCATTTGCGACGTTTCGGTCGCCTCGCGGCTCTGTGCGCCAAGGTTCACCGCCACGGCTTTCCCCGTGGGCTTGAGCACTTCGACGCGCTGGACAATGACGGTCTCGTAGGCCACATCATAGAACAGCGGAATGCTGCGCGCGTCGCGCCGGCCCTTTTCGGTCAAGACCTTCATGCAGGTGTCATCGAGGGTCGTGCCGGTGCCGTCGAAGTTGTAGCGCGCCTGCTCGTAGCTGTCAACAATAACCAGGTCGGCGTCGGGATAGGTGTTGGTCGTGATCAGCGCGCCGGCCTGCTGCAGCGCGGCAACATTCAAGAGGGTGGTCGGCGCGGCGGCCAACACCACGCAGCTCAGGCAGACCAGCAACATCCATGCGCTATGCTTTTTCATCGAACGCTCCTTGTCGGTTTCATTGCCAATAATTGTAGACGTTCCGCCGCGCAAAGTCAACCAGGGAAAGCAGGGGCAAGCTGGCAATCGGTAATCGCATTCAGTGTGCGGTGTTCGGTGCTGAAAGAAGGGGAGTCGCCGCCGTGCGGCGAATGCTGCCGCCGGTGCGTCGCCGCGGAACGGCGTTCCGCGTGTTGCATGGACGCGGCGGCCCACATCCCTTACGGACCACGCATCTGCGGGAGGGTCGCCGGCCTCGGCGACCGATCTGCAACAGCAACGGCGCTACGGATTTCACGCATGCCACGGATTTTAACTACGCCGTTACTAATGAATACACTTATTTGGTGTCATGCCAATTGTGGCCGCGGGCGCTGACCGCGGCTGCAGAAGCCGCCCTCACCGCGGGCGGCTACAAGGACGCTGCAACGTAGAAAGCGCTCTCATTAGTATATCGAAATCCTCATATGGCACTCGGCACGCATGGCTGCCAAGCGCCTGCCGGCGGCGCATGCCTTGGCAAGAAATTCCTCCTCGCTGGCCATGCCTTCGTGGCGCATGGCCGATTCCATGCTGATGCATTTCGTATACGATGAGGCGCGCAGAATCAGCATTAGCCGCGCCCAGTCGACCGTTCCCGTAAATGGCAAGCGGTGCTGGTCCGCCGTGCCATCGTTGTCATGCAAATGAATCGAAATGAGCCGATCCTTCGTTGACGCAAGCTGTGCCAAACCGACGCCATCGATATTTCCGTGGCCCGCATCGTAGCAAAGGCCAATATAGTCCGGCGGGTACGCGTCGAGGACGGCATGGATCAACGGCCAGTCGCCGTTCTCGATCGCGATGCGCACGCCGAGTTGCCTGGCCTGCGGCTGCAGTGCATCCAGGGATTGCTTCAAGGGGTCCCAAGCGGGAACCGTCCCATCCGGGCGCGCAGCAAGCCCGGCGTGCATGATGACGACCTGGCCGCCCAGTCGCGCAGTCATTTCAAGCCGGTTGCCGACCAACGCCACGCCCGCAAGACGGCGATCCTCCTCGACAGCGGCCCAGTCCTTTTCCGGGCCGATTGCGCCATGCAAGTCTAACAGCGACACGCCGTACTCGTTAAGCCACGCCGCAATCTGTGCTATTTCGCCTTGCGCGTACACAAAATCCGTATTCCACTGATGACACCAGTGCACATGCGAGAAGCCTGCATGGGCGATGCGCCGCAAGGAGGGTGAAGGATCGCCGGTGCCGGCCGCATAGTCTGTCGTCATTGAAAGCATACAATCCTCTATTTCTTCTGCCATTCTGAATTCAGATAGGCTTCAATTTCGTTCTTGCACGACGCCTTGATGGTGTCATGGATCATCTCCAATGCGATGAACCCACTGCGTGTACTGATAAAGTCTCGCTCGGCGCGCGTCAGCGATCTCCCAAGCTTTCCTGCGGCATCGGCTATAATCGCCTTCTGCCAGTTTCTTACGGTCTTTTCAGAATTCATTTCTTCAGTCACTCTTCCGATAGTAAAGCAAGGCTGAATCAGGACGCTGGCGCAGGATCAAGGTTATGCCCTTTTCCATCAGCTCCCGGCCCGTATGGATCGTTTTTGCATCGTCATTATAACTCTTGACTTCATAGTTGCTCGCCGGCTCAAGTCCTTTGAGCTTATAAACCCCGGTCTCGTGCGGTGTGTGCGGGCGCATGAACATTTGGACCATGCCGTCACCGGACTCCGGCACATTGAACTGCCACCCGATCCAGTCGGATTCGTTGCGCGAGAACGGCGTCAGCGCGTAATAGTCACCATACAGGCAGTGCGCGGTCTCACGCCATTCCTGCATCCAGGCCTTGAGCTTGTTGAAATCAAAGGACGCTTCGAACACATTCTCGGAGCCATGGAACGACAGCAACAAGGAACTGCGTTGGTAATACACATCGCTCTGATCACCGGGCCAGTTCATCGAACCAAAAAACGGCAGCCACTGGAAGAGCGTGTGATGGAAGCCGTGCTTGGTGGCAAGGTCGCCGTAGTTGTAGTCGGTCTTGTGCAGCGGCAGCGCGCGCCGGAGCGTCTCGAGGTCGTTGCGCCGCCCGCCCGACGCACAACTGTCAATGATGATGCCCGGATTGGCCGCCACAATCATATCCCACAAGCGCAAGTAGCCCGTGCAATAATGATTTTCGGTGATGCCCTGCCGGTCGGGCGCATCGTTGTGACGCCAGTAGTCCAGGGGATCGAAATTGAAATCCTGACGATACAGGTCAATGCCTTCGCTCTTGATCAAGGCGTTGATGCGCTGGGCCATCCATGCAACGACCGTCGGATCACTGAGGTTTAAGAGGCGCGTGTCGCGCCAGGCCGGGTGTTCACGCAACACGGCTTCGTCCGGGCTGCGCGGCAGCAGCATGTCGGCGTGTTCGTCAAACAACTCGGTGCCATGCCGGATGCGTTCGGGCTCGAACCACACCATGGTCTTGACCCCTTTGGCATGCACGTAGTCACTGATCGCACGCAAGCCGCGCGGGAACCGGGCATGGTCGGGCTTCCATGTGCCGGTATACGTCCAGTCGGCGTGGCCCTGCATGTCATACCAGCCGGCGTCCATCCACAAATAATCGAAGGCGATTCCATGATCCAAAAACAAATCGGCGTAGGCAATCTGGTTTGCCTCATTGGCATTGACCATTTCATTCAGGAACTTGCCACTATAGTTTGCATAAAACGGTTGAATGAGATGCCCGTCGACCCGCGGGATGTTGAATTCCAGAAACCAGCGCCGCCACATGTTCACACTGCGGTCATAGTCCGTGCCGTCATAGAACAGCAGCACCGGCATCGGCGTGCGGATCTCCTCGCCGGGCAGGAGTCGCAAATGCGTCAATGCCTGTCCGCCTTTGACGCGCACCCCGTTTTCCTCGCACGCGAACGTCGTCTCCCACTGCCCTTGCCAGCTCAACACAAAAATGATCCCGCGGTCGTTGCCCTGCAACTTGTAGTAGGGCATTGCCAGGTTGGTCGGGCGCCCGCCGTACGGATGAAATGTCACCGGTTCAGTACCGACAAAATAGTGCTCCAGCGGCAGATAACTGTCGGGCGTGCAAAAGTCGCCTTTAAAATGGTAGAGCTTCATGGTGCGGCGGCACTGGACCTGCTCGTCTTCATCAAACAGCAGAGTGTCTATGCCCCTGATGTTCTCGATGATGGGCGTGGCGGCCTGGCCGGTGTTCTTCAACCAGACGGTCCATTCGAGCTGCGGGAATTTGGTGTTCTGCACGGCGATGCAGCGAATGAGCAGGTGCGTGGCCGGATCCAGATAGGTGATCTCATATTGCACGCGATCGGCATCCACCACGCGGCGTTTGATCTCATTTTGCCACCGGGGAACCAGATCCTTCGACGCGGTGCCGCCGTAGACAAAAGAAAACGGCGGAACGGCCGCCTCTAGTAGATTGGCTTTCAACCAGGCCACTGCGCGGTCACGTTCAGTCTGGGTAATCGGAAAGCACTTCATATCATTCATGATGTACTGCCTCCTGCCAGTTGTAGTCAGTTTTTGTTGCCAGCTAACGGGGTTGGATCGGGCGCGCGGTCAAACGTCGCCTGCATCCGGCTTGTTCGGCAGGCCGGTAATGGTGAAGAGGTTCAGATCAGCCATGCCATCCCATTGCGGCAATCGTGGCGTCGGTCCGTCGATCCGCACGAGCGGTGGCTGGCGGTTCGCCAATGCGTTGATCTTCGCCCACAGGGTCGTGTCTCCCCAGAACTGCGGATGCGTATCCTTTGCAGACACCGTCGAGAAAATCTTGCGGGGTGTCTCTACTCCTGCGCGCAGGGCCTCCAGCACAAGCCGCTCGAGTCGTCCCAATCCGCTTTGTGCATCCGGCGTTTCTTGGAGCCACCGCGCGACGGCGGCGGGAACCCATGGCAAGGGTGCGTCACGGCACGCCGCCAGTTCATCGAACGCCACCCTGTCCTGCAGCGCGAATGCGTGATCCACCCGCTCGGCAAAGGAAAACATGGCATCTGTTACAGGGCGATGCCGATCATACAAGGATGCCAACTGCGCGGGCCGAAGCTGACCAAGCCCGTCGAACGGCTCGATGCCGGGAAATGCGTCAACACAAAGCAGGTCGGCGTTCTGACATACCTGGAGCCGCAGGCAGGCAAGAATGTGCGCGAGCATGGATTGATCGAACAGGCACGCATCGAACCAGAGCACAAGTCGCTCATATTCTGGCGCCGTCTTGAGCTGGCAATACTGGCTCCGCAATGTCTTAAGAACGAGCTCCTTGCTCAACCCACCGCCGGTGGTCTGCTCAAGAAATCGTGCGCGGGCACGGAGGATGTCATCGTCCGGCCATCCCGGTCTCCGAGGGCCTTCGTAAAGGATGTCATGCCAGACAAATACTTCACCGGGAATGCCGGACTTCGCAAGACTGCTTCCTGCGATGTCTCCGCTGGTGATATGAAGGACACTTCTCATGAAATTGTTTTCCTGCCGAACGGCAGCGTTGAGGCTGAGCCAACCGCAGGTTGGCGATAGCCTCCAACGCCTTGTTCGGCATTAGCTTTCATTTGCCACCACGTATATACGATCATTGATCTTCCGCACATGAAATCCCTTGGGGCTATGATGCGGTGGCACGGCATAGATAATGATCGCGTGGCGCATGTGCGCCCAGTCAATGACGATCTGATCGGGCGAATCCAAGTGCCCTTGGCGGAGAACGAGTTCGGGATCCAATCGTGAGTACGTGCCTCCGAGCTGACGATATTGGGCAGGGAGCCTCTCTATCGGAATTGAACGTCCGCCCATGAAAGCTTCCGGGAGGTTTGTCGCAATGGGGGTGAACTCGGCCATTAGGGCATCTGCCAAGTTTGTGAGATCCTTTTCCCAGCCGGACGAACGAATCTTTTCTGCTGCATCATTGACACGCTGTGTCGCAGCGGGCTCACCGAGACACCATCTGACAATGCGACCGGGAATCGTCCTTCGCGCTGATGGGATCACCGCAAACGCGACAACAACGCCCACCCCCATCAGAAGCGTGAGTATAACCCAAGTGTTTCTCATGTTTCGTTCCGCCGAAATAGTTATTTCTGTGACACCATGTTGTATAACGCAGCCTAAACAAATAGACTCGCACAAATGGATGTCTAATGTGGGCAGTGTACCAAAAAGGAGCGTCACGTGTCAACGAGAATGCACCCCTGGTTCTGGCGACTCAGAATAAGGTGGGAGCGGCTTCAGGCCGCGATTGACTGCCCGTGTCGCTATATTGCAGCAGTCAATAATTGTGCAGTCATTTGACTTGGCGAGTCGCCGGAACTGGACACGCCGAAGTCGCCGCGCGACGCAAACACCTCGCGTCAGCCACGCAGGTTCCGCGCCGACCGGACGCCATGATTGGACATGTCACGCTTTCCATACCGGATCTTTCCTAAACGCCGTCGCCAGTGTTGCTTTGCGTTCGTCGGGCAACCACGATGCCGCAATCGCCGTCAGAATTAGTCGGCAAAGCTCCGGCTTGGTCCAGCCACACTCCTGTTCCAACAGGCGATACTCACCGGCAAGGCTGGTCTGGAACATCTGCGGGTCGTCGGTATTCACCGTCACAACCATGCCGGCGTCAAAGTACTGACGAATGGGGTGCTCACGCAGGCTTCCGACCACATTCGTGCGCACATTCGACAGGGGACACATCTCCAGAGGAATGCGGTGAGCGACAAGGTATTCCACCAGTTCAGGGTCTTGCCACGCGCTGGTCCCATGTCCAATGCGCTCTGCTTTAAGATCCCGAATGGCGTCCCAGATGCTTTGAGCACCCGCAGCTTCGCCGGCATGCGCATTGGTGTGGAATCCCATGGCGCGCGCTTTTTCGTAGAGCCGCTTGAATGGCGCGGGCGGAAAGGCATGCTCTGATCCGCCAATGCCGATGCCGACCACACCGAGCCCCTTGACTTCCTGCACCTGCGCCAGCGTTATCATTTCTGCTGCCGCGCCGTAGTCCCTGACCAAGTCCGCAATCAGGGCGATCTCGATCTCGGGGACGCGCGATAAGCCGGCCCGAACAGCCCGGGTCACTTCCTGTACGGCCAGCCCGCGACGAACAAAAAGCGAGGGCGAAAAAAAGACTTCCGCATAGCGGATGCGCTGTGCGGCCAGGTCGCGCGCCGTCAACTCGGCAATGTGCGTGAAGTCCTCATATTCACGCAGAAACCGATTCTTCCACGACCAGGCTTCGATGAACTGCGGGAAATCGCGGTAGGCGAAGCGCTGGGCCAGCGCGGCGATGTCCGGCACGGACGGATCGCCGCCATATTTCTGGATCAGCGCAAACAACGCCGCCAGCGGTATGGCGCCCTCCAGATGGACGTGCAACTCGACCTTGGGAACGGTGTCATACCACGTCATGCGCTTGCCTTGCCAGATAGCCATGTTGCGTCAGCTTGCGCCGCGCATCAAGTTGTGCCAGAGCGGCAAAAACAAAATTAAGATGAGTAAAATGAAACAGACGATGGCGAAGACCAGCGCCAGCGTGTTGATCAACAACCTTATACCACAACGACGGACAATGAACTCCTTCCCAACTAAAGCCAGCACAATGACACTGAAGGGAATCAAATAGACCCAGCCTGGTGTCTGAAGCACCGCATCGGTGATCCACGGCAATGGTCTGTTTTGTTCGGCAAACATGATGCTGCATCGCGGCCTGGCAAACCAAGTCACATAGGCAACCAAGGCAAACGCCACGACATTGAACACGAAGCAGACAATGTTCGCGCTGCGCATACATCCCGACGCACCACTAGCAGGAGTCTGTGACGTGTTGTTGCTCATTTGTTGCCTCTACCTCTTAACCAATGTGCGAAGTCCTCCTTGCCTTTTCGTTTTCACCAGACGCGCAAAATAGGTCGGGCCATCGCCACGGAAAAGATCGCCGATTTCCCAGCCTGTTCCCGCAACGATGCGCCTGAGTTCCGGTTCTGAAACAAATAGGTAATCAAACCACGGCGTGACATACTGCTTGTACCTGACACGGATGCGCAGCTGACCACCCATTCTGCCCCGGCGGCGATTGCGTTTGTGGTAAGCAAGATGACTTGGGTCTGTGGTCTTGTACGGATCGAGGATCTCAGCCAGGAGTTGCGCATCAGCACTGGTACAACTGGCCAGCTTCTTCAGCAGCCGCCTGGCGCCGTTGAAACTCCCGAACAAGCCGAAGTTGTTGCCCAGCATCAGGACGGTGTCGAACTTTCCATCCTTGGCGTTGAGTTGCGCGAGCGCCTTTACCCGCGCGTCCTTGATGCCGCGCAACCGGCACAGTTCCACGGCCGCAGGCGACACGTCGATGGCGGTTACACGCAACCCTTTGTTCTGGAGATACAGTGAATGTCGACCAGCACCGGCGCCAATGTCAAGGACGCGACCCTTGGCGCGCTGAACTGCCTGCTGTTCAGGTCGAGCCCATTTGGCGTAGCCGGCAAAGTACGTTTCCAAGGAGCGGTCGCTATCGACGTACCCGTCATCGCGTTCAATCACCGCACAGCCGCCTCTGTGCAGATGCGTGTCCAGCAGGGCGCGACCAAAAGCATCTTGTTGTTGTCGCATAGTTTCTCCAACCACTTACGGTTAGCGCGGCCAGTGTAACACAAATTTGCCCACAAGTCAACGAGAATTGACGCGCCGGTTCTGGCAACTGCCAAAAAGCCACAAAGGCTGCACATCGGTGGCTAATTGGGATGCCGCGTTCGCGGAACGCCGTTCCGCGGCTACATCTGCGCAGCGACCTCGATTTCTGCCCGTAGCCGCCGCACGGCGTGCGGCGTGCAGCACATCGCGCGGAACGCGTTCCACGGCTGCATGCCGGCACACCGACGCACCGGCGTACTGACGCACCAATCCCCACCTTGATTGCACAGGCCGATATGCTATAATGGCCGACATGAAAACCGTGCATGTAGACCAAATTCGCGAAACAGTCGCGGCGTTGCTCGAAGACGCCTGCATCAATCTGCCGGCGGATGTTGAAGAAGCCGTGCGCGCCGCAGGCGAACGCGAGACCCAGCCGCGTGCCCGGCACATTCTCGAGGTCGTGCTGGAAAACGCCGCGTTGGCGCGTCGCGATCGCATTCCCATCTGTCAGGACACCGGTGTAACTAATGTCTTTGTCGAACTCGGCGCCGACGTGCGCATCACCGGTGGCCTGCTCGGCGATGCGATCAACGACGGCATTCGCGAGGGTACGCGCCACGGCTACTTGCGCTGTTCGATCGTCAATGACCCGTTGCGGCGCGTGAACACGGGCGATAACGCGCCCGGCGTGATTGTCGTGCAGCCGGTCGCCGGCGAGCTGCTGCGCATCACGGTCTGTCCCAAAGGCGCGGGCTGCGAGAACATGAGTCGCATCAGCATGTTGCGCCCGGCCGACGGGCGCGACGGCATCACGCAGTTTGTTCTTGACACAGTCAGCGCCGGCGGTGCGAATCCATGTCCGCCGGTGATTGTCGGCATCGGCATTGGCGGCGATTTCGCGCAAGCGCCGTTGCTGGCAAAGAAAGCGCTGCTGCGCACGATTGGCGCGCGTAATCCCGATCCACTCTATGCCGACTACGAAGCCGAGTTGCTCTTGGCAATCAATGCGTTGGGGCTTGGACCACAGGCACTGGGCGGGCTGGCCACCGCGCTGGAGGTGTTCATCGAGACTGCGCCGTGTCACATCGCCAGCTTGCCGGTTGCCGTCTGTCTGAGTTGCCACGCCACGCGCCACACGTCGGCAACGCTGTAAGTCCAGACAAGAAGAATAGTACAAGGAGTAAAAGAGTCAAGGAGCAAACAGCATTCTTTGTTGTTTGCAGACGACAGAAAATGTTGATTGTGGCAACTCGTTTACTCTTTTACTCCTTGTTCGTTTTCTGAAATGCTTGTACGGTGTGTGCCAGGCCTTCGCGGAAGGAAAAGCGCGGCGTGTAGCCCAGCAGCTCCTTGGCGCGCGTGTTGTCAGCCAGCGAATGTTGCACATCGCCGGCGCGCGGCGGACCGAACTGCGGTGCGATAGTAGTACCCAACAACTCGTTCAGCATCGCCACGAGGTCGCATAAGGTAATGCTCTCGCCGCACGCGGCATTCATTGCGTGGCCTGCGGCGGCCGGCGCGGCGCAGGCCAGCAAATTGGCGTGGACGACATTTTTGACGAAGGTGAAATCGCGCGTCTGCGTGCCGTCGCCGTGAATCAGGGGTTGTTCGCCGCGCGTCAGTTTGCGCAAAAAAATCGGAATAACCGCGGCATACGGCGAATCGGGGTCCTGACGCGGACCGAAGACATTGAAGTAGCGCAGCGCCACGGTTTCGAGACCGTAGACGCGGTGAAACACGCCGCAGTATTGTTCTGCCGCCAGCTTTGAGACCGCATAGGGCGAGGCCGGCGCGGGCGTCAAGCCTTCATGCTTGGGCGAGACCGGCACATTGCCGTAGACCGACGACGAGCTGGCATAGACGACGCGCCGCACGCCTGCCTCTTTGGCCGCCCACAAGACATTGAGCGTGCCATCGACATTGACGGCGTTCGAGGTCAACGGGTCCTGGACCGAGCGCGGCACAGACGGCAACGCGGCTTGATGCAGTACGAACTGCACATCGCGCATTGCCGCCTGCACCGTCGCCAGGTCGCGGATATCGCCCGTGACAATTTCTATCTGGTCAACCCACGCCGTGAGGTTGGCGCGATTGCCCGTTGAGAAATTGTCAAGCACACGCACCTGCTCGCCGCGCGCGACCAGTTCTTCCACCAAATGCGAGCCGATGAAGCCCGCGCCGCCGGTGACCAGGTAGCGTGCCATGGCGTGTCGCTCACTCGCTGATGGTAACTTTCTTGATCAACACGGGCGTTTGCGGCCGGTCGCCCGGCAAGGTCGGCACTTTGCTGATCTTGTCGACCACCTCCTGGCCTTCGCTCACTTTGCCAAAGGCGGTGTACTGCCGATCCAGCGACGGATAGGTCGCGACGCACACAAAGAACTGCGAACCGGCGCTGTCCGGATCGGACGAGCGCGCCATCGAGACGGTGCCGGGCACGTGCTTCGTATCATTGAATTCGGCTTTGATCTTGTAGCCGGCATCACCGGTGCCGGTACCGAGTGGACAACCGCCTTGGATCATGAAATTCGGAATGACGCGATGGAAAATCAGGCCGTTATAAAAGCCTTTCTTCGCCAGCGTGATGAAGTTGTCGCAGGTCTTGGGCGCTTTGTCGGTTAAGAACACGAAGCTGAACGTGCCGAGCGAGGTCTCGATCGTCGCTTTCTTCGGGCCGGGCGCGGGCGCGGGCTTGGCGGCGGCGGGCGCGGCGGCTTTGGCCGGTGTCGCCGGTGTCAGTGCGGATGCCGGCGTGTTAGTTGGCGCCAGCGTGGCCGCGGCAAACGCGCCACTGACGATGAACGGCATACCCAGCGCCGCAAAAACAGACTTTGTCATTTGGTTCTCCTAACGTGATTGGTTATTCTTGCTTTAGACGCCGCAGGGCGTACACTCTTCACCGGTGCCGGCGCGTGCGCCAGCAGTTCGCGCGCATGGGCGCGGGCATGGGTGCTGTCATCCCCGAGCATGCGCGTCAATTCCGCTTCGCGCTCCGCGCCAGCCAGGGCGCGAATGGTAACGCTGGTGCGGTCCTGCGCCACCGTTTTTTCGACACTGAACTGGGTCGTGGCCCGGCAGGCGATCTGCGGCATGTGGGTGATGACAAAGACTTGGTGCGCGTCGGCCAGGCGTTGCAGCCGCTCGGCCACGGCATGCGCGACGGCGCCGCTGATGCCGGCATCAATTTCATCAAAAATCAAGACCGGCACATCGTCGCGCCGCATCGCCACGCATTTCAGCGCCAGCATGACGCGCGACAATTCACCGCCCGAGGCGATCTTCGCCAGCGGCTTGGGTTCTTCGCCCGGATTGGTGCTGATCAGCAACTCGATTTCTTCCGTGCCATTCGCACCGGGTTCCGGCAAGGGCGTCAGTTGCACAACCACGCGCGCGGCGCCCATGCCAAGCTGGGCCAATTCGCCGGTGACCTGCGTCGCCAATTTGGGTGCGGCCGCGCGGCGAGCGCGACTGAGCTGCGTGCCGGCCTCGTTGAGCTCGCGCCGGCAGGCATCGGCGGTGGCGCGCAAGGTGGTCAAACGTTCCTCGAAACTGCCCAGCGACTGCAATTGTTCATCAGCCTGCGCGGCAAAGGCGAGGATGGTATCAATTGATTCGCCGTATTTTTTCTTCAACTGGACAATCTGGTGAATGCGGTCTTGGACGCGATTGAGTTCGCCCGGATCGGCCTCCAGGCGGGCGGCGTAGCCGGCACAATCGCCGCGCACGTCGTTTAATGATTGCAGCATGGCGCTCAGCGTCGCCGACCATGGCGCGCAGGCCGGGTCGCGCTGTTCAAGATGATGCGCCGTTTTCAGCGCGTGCTGGGTCCGCGTCACCAAACCCTGCTCCTCATCGTCGAGCATGGCGGTGAGCTGCGCCAGTGCCTCGGCCAATTCAGTGGCGTGCGCCAGCACGGTCTCGCGTTGCGTGAGCTCCACGTCCTCAGCGGGCCGCAGTTGCACGCTGCGAATGTCATTCAACTGAAAACGCAACAGGTCTTCCTGGCGCCGCAATTCGCGCTCGCGCGCAAGCCAGTCGGCATGTTCGTTCTCCGCCGTGCGCCATTGCGTGTGCAGCGCGCGCACGCGGGCCGCCAGTTCACTTGCGCCGGCATACGCATCCAGCATGTCGCGCTGCCAGCGGCGTTGGGTCAATGACTGCTGCTCGTGTTGCGAATGAATGTCAATGAATGTTTCGGCGATCTCGGCCAGTTGGCGCACCGGCACCAGGCGGCCGGCGATCTGTGCGAGGCTGCGTCCACTCTCGTGCAGTTCGCGCCGCACAATCAAGGGCTCGTCGCCGTCAAGCTCGATGCCGGCAGGTGCGAGAGCTTGCGCAATGCGGCTTTTCGCGGTATCCGCGGCGCCATCCCAGGCAAAAACGCCCTCGATGCTGGCGCGCGCCGCGCCTTTGCGCAGCAAGTCCGTGTCGGCGCGCTGGCCCAGCAATAACTGGAGCGAGCCAAGGATCATGGATTTGCCCGCGCCGGTCTCGCCCGTGACGGCCAGCAGCGCATCCGGGAATTCCACATCCACGCGCTCGACCAGCGCCAGATTCTCTATTCGCAAGCGTGCCAAATACATAACACTAGCATGATAGCGAAATGCCGCCAGATTGACAAGCGCACATGGATTAGTGACTGCTTTGCACTTACTGCGCCGCGCGACAAGTTCGCAGATGCGCATTGTGGTACTCGTTTACAACATATTGACACGGACGCGCGTATATGCTATACTTATTGTCACCATGTTCCCCTTGTTACCGTTTACTTTGGAGGCCGTATGAAAACACTCACCCATCTCAGCGTCGCAGCCTTGTTGCTCCTTTCCCTCAACACCTTCGGCGCAGCGCCAAGCTTGAAACAAGCGGAAACGGTTGTCGTCGGCACACAACTCAATCCGCGCCAGCTGGTCAGTGTTAATCCTGCAATGGCGGCAGAATATGTCACGCTCGCCGGTCGGCGCGTCAATCCGCTCACCGCGCGCGACAGTCGCGGCCGGAACGTGGACCTTGCCCCGGCCGAACGTGCCACGGCAGATGACCTGCGCCTGGTGCAATTCACCCGGCCGCTTGATGGTGCTGCTGTCGCCGCGCTGGCGCAACAAGGCTTGGCCGTGCTGGGCGCGATACCCGACAACACCTTTATCATCAAAGCCGCGCCGAACGCATTGGCGGCCGTGCGCGCACTGCCCGGCGTGCGCTGGGTCGGCAATTATGCGCCGGAGTATCGCTACTCCGACCTTCTACAGGAGGCGTTGTGCGGGCGGGCCGCGACCCGGCCGACGATTCGCCTGCGCGTCTTTCCTGTGGCCGGCGCAGACATGAAGGCCTTTGCTGCCACATTAGATTCCGTGGGCGACATCGAGCAGGATGCGCAGACCATGCTCGTCACGCTGCCGACCGACGGCATCAGCAAAGTCGCCGCGTTGTCCGATGTGCTGCTGATTGACTACGCGCCGCTGAACGAAGTGAACAACAGCGTGGCCGCCGACATTGTGGACGCGCGCGACATGTGGCGCACGCGCAATTTCACCGGCAGCAATGAGATTGTGGCGGTGGCCGACAGCGGCTTGGACATTGGGGTCAACACGACGGCGATCCACGCCGACTTCCAGGACAACGCCGGCGCCACGCGCATCGTGCAGATTTACGACAATCTCGGCGACGGCGCCAGCGATCCGTATTCAGGGCACGGCACGCATGTCGCCGGCTCGGTGCTGGGCAATGGCAGGATGTCGGGCGCCTGGCCGCAAACCAACGGCTTTCCGAGCACGTGCTATGCTGGCATGGCGCCGAAAGCGCGGCTGGTGTTTCAAGCGCAGGGCTCGAATTATCCGACCTGGGCCAGCGCAGTTCTTCTGCCCAACGGCTTGACCGGCCTGTTGATCCAAGCCTACAATGCCGGCGCGCGCATTCATCAGGACAGTTGGGGCTCGGATTTGTACGGCCGGTACGATAGCATGTCAAAGGACTTGGACACAATCACGTTTTTCCGGCCGGATCTGTTGGTCTGTTTCTCGGCCGGCAACGCGGGGGTGGACACGAATCCGGCCAATGGCGTGGTGGATCTCGGCTCGGTCGGCCGGCCGGGTTCAGCCAAGAATTGCATGACCGTGGGCGCCACCGAAAATCTGCGCACGGGCGAATCCGGCACGTGGGGCGGTTGGTCTCCCATTATCTATCCGAGTGCGCCGATCAACGCCGATCCGGTCGCGAATGCGCCGACCGGCATGGCCGCGTTTTCGAGCCGCGGCCCGTGCAAAGACGGCCGCATCAAGCCGGAAATTTGCGCGCCCGGCACCTACATCGCCTCGGTCTGCACGCATGCCGCGGCAACCCCGAGTGCGCTGCTGTGGGGCATGGGCTCCTTGCTGGCTGGCCAGACAAATTATGTCTACAGCGGTGGCACCAGCATGTCCTGCCCGCTGGTCTCGGGCGCCGCGGCGGTGTTGCGCGAATACTTGCGCGTCAATCGCAGTTGGTCCAATCCGCCCGCCTGCCTGATCAAGGCCATGTTGCTGAATGGCGCGACGGAAAACATGCCTGGACAGTACGGCACCGGCGCCACGCAAGAAATGGGGCCCGTACCGAATAATGTCGAGGGCTGGGGCCGCCTGAACATTGAAAATGCCTTCTATGGCGATGTGAACTACCGCATGTTCCTGTGGACCAATGCCTTTGGTGTTGCGGGAGAGTTCACCTCCAATATCACGGTGTACACCACCAACAATCCGCTGAAAGTGCACTTGACCTGGACGGATTACCCGGCGTCCACACGTACCTATGGCCAGAATGGCGGCGGCTTGATGAACGATCTTGACCTGCGCGTCGTGGATCCGAGCAATCGCACGAATTACCCATTGGCCATGAATACCAGCGCGTGCATTGCGTATCACACCAATGACGAGAGCCTCATGTATTATACCGGCCCGGTCTTTTTGTGGGAAGCCAATCGCTTCACCGCGCCGCAGTTGCCCATGACGCTGACGCGCCTGGAACAACTGACTTACGCTACGGCCGCCGGCACCAATGCGACCTTTATCTGGAGCGAGTCCGGCGGCCTGCCCGGCGCAATACTGTTTGCAGTCACGAATGTTGTCCCCGCCGGCTTTTGGATGTACAGCTACACCATCTCGGTTGCATTGCCCACAACGAATTTCTTTGTCGGATCGCGCTTGCTCGGCGGCGCGGCCTATAGTGCGCGCGATGCTGGTGGCGTTGCGCGCACGTACTACAACACAGGCGGCGGCTGGGCGGCGCTGGGGGCGGGTGATATGTGGATGCATGCTTATGGCAATGTTACGACCGGCGATCATGTCAATACGGTCGAGGGCATTATCCTCACGAATCCGCCGGCGGGCACGTATAAGATCATTGTATCCGGCAACAATCTGCCGTGGACACCGGTGCGCTTTGCCGTGGCGATGTCCGGCAGTCTTGTGCCGGAGCCGGCGCTGGTGCTGGGGCTTGGCTTGGCCGTCGCGCTGCTGCGGCGCAGTGTGAAAGTTTAAGGTATAAGGTTTTAGGTTGCTGCTGAACACCGCCGCATCCCGCCGCTGGCGGGATCCACGCCGCTGGCGGGACTCCAAGCAGCCGACGCACCTGCAGGTTTCAGGTTTCATCGGTCATCGGTCATCATTCATTGATGGCGCTTGACGCTGCCGCCGGGTTTGCCTACAATAGCTCTTATGAAGAAGCTTGCTTTTGTGATAGGGCGCGTATGAGCGGTCATATTCTCAAGGATTTTCTGCACAATCACCAGACCATGAGGCGCTGGGAACGGCTGCGCCGATTGGTGACGCCGCAGGACACGCTCGGCATTATCATTTATGGCGAACCGGATCCGGATTCCTTGGCGGCGGCGTGGGCCTTGCGCCATATTTTCCGCCCGCGCGTGCACGCGGTTGAGATTGTCGCGCAACAGCCGGTGCGGCGCGAGCAGAATGTGCGCTTCCTCAATGTGCTCAAAATCCCGTTGAAAGTGGTGGACGAGATTGCTTGGCAGGCCTACACCAAGCGCGCGCTGGTGGATGCCCAACCGGATTTCTTCCAGCCGGCGCCGGCGGTGCCGTTTGACATTGTCATTGATCACCATCCCAAGCGCACAAAATGCCAGGCGCGCTTCGCCGATATTCGCGTCAGCTATGGTTCCACCTGCACGATCCTGCTGGAGTACATTTTGTGCGCCGGTGACACGCTGCCGAAGCGCCTGGCGACGGGCTTGTGGTATGGCCTATGGATCGATACCGACAAACTAACGCGGGCGGCCTCGGCGCAAGACATGGCGGCCATCAGCTATCTCTATCGCAAGGCCGACGTGGAAACGCTGCGCTGGCTCGAGCAGACCCAGATTCCCGGCGCGTATCGCCCGTTGTATCAACGCGGGCTCGCCGCGCTGGCGCAGGATGACAAGCGCGCGCTGGTCTGTCTGGGCGAGATTCCGCAGCCGGACGCCTGTGTCCATGTCGCTGATTTTCTCGCGCGCTTTGGCGGCGTGCACTGGGTTGCTGTCGCCGGCGTGTTTGAGCAGAGGCTGTATGTGGTTTTCCGCAGCGGCATGTATGGTGTCAACGTCGGACGGATTGCGCGTCAAAAACTCGGCGCGTTTGGCAGCGCCGGCGGGCATCTCGACAAAGCGCGCGCGGAAATCCCGCTGGCGCGCCTGACGGACATCTTGCACGCCGAATTCACCCCCGCGCACCTTGACGCCTGGCTGCACAGTGTGCTCCTGCCGCGCCGCGCGCGGGCCGCGGCGCTCGCAGCACAACGCCACCACGCCAAGTAATCCACCATCCAACCTCTGTCATGAGCACACTGATCAAACTCCCTGCAACAAAAACGTATGTGCCTTCCATGCCGGTCATCGGCGTCTTTGCCACCTGCGACCCGCGCATTGACCCGGCGTCGCGCACCCGCGCCCAGAATATTGTGCGCCTGTCCGCCGAACTCATCGCCGCGCACGTGCGCCTGCCGGACGGGGCCGCGCCGCCGGTTGTCTGGGCCGCCACGCTCGTTGACGGCGAGCGCCAAGCCGACATTGTCGCGCAGCAATTCAAGCAGCAGGGCGTCAGCATTTTGGTGTGCACGCCCGACACCTGGGCGTTTCCGCAACTCGGCCTGATCTCGCTCCTGTCCCATTTTCCGATGGATACGCCGCTCAACCTGACCTGCGGCAATAGCGGGCCCAGGCCGGGCGTCGTCTTCACCCATGCCGCCAGCGGCGCGATCTCGCAGTATGGCCGGCTGGTGCATATCAACGTCGGCACCTGGGCCGACACCGGCGCCAATCCGAAAATGACGGCCGGCACCGCTACCGCCTTGGTTGACTGGTGCTACGCCGCGCTTACCTTTGTCGGCTTGAAGGGCCGCCGGGTCGTGCTCTTCGGCCACGACTCGATGGGCATGGAGACGGCCCTCCAACATATTATTCCGACGCGCACGACCTTTGGTATCGAGATCACGCGGCTGGACATGAAACTGCTGGCCGACATGCTGGCTAAGAAGGCCTATGACGAGAAAGAGCTGGTCGCCTTGCGCGCCTGGCTCGACAAACATCTGGGCTCGCGCATTGAATTGCCCAAGAAAATTGACAGTGCCCGTTTCAACCAAAGCCTGGCGATGTACCTGATCGTGCGCGATCTAATGGCCGAGCTGAATGCCGTCGGCGGTGGCTTCATGAGCCAGCTCGAATGGGGCTCGGACCGGCGCGGCGTTCCACTGCCCGTCGCCGACTGCATGGAATCGCTGTTCAATGCGAGTTTCGATCACAACGGGCGCAAACCCGCGCTGCCGTACGCGACCGAGGCCGACGCGCAGGGGCTCTTGACGATGCTGTTCTACACCTGGCTTTCGGGCGGCAATCCGCCGCTGTTTATGGACTTCCGCAAAGTCTGGGAAGCGTGGGAACTCAAGGCCCTGGCCAAGAAACTTGGTCTGGCCGGCCTGAAAGGTACGACGCTGTGGGAGCAAAAAGGATTGGTGGACGGCGACAACTCCGGCAGCGCCTCGTTTGACTGGGCCCAGAAGCCGGGCGCGCGCATCGCCGACATCATGCGCGGGATCAGCATGCCGCTGGCCGATCCGGGCTATTTTCCGGGTATGGGCAATTCAGTCACGTTTGTCACGCCCGGCGGTATCGAGGGCATCGCCGGCCGCCTGGCCTACAGCGCGACCACGAACTTGTTCACCATGTTCTGGGACGAGGCCGGCACGATTGATCTGCCCGACCCGCTCTGTCACGCCGTCTGCCATACCTCGTCGCCGACGTGGCCGCACACGTTTGTCGTACCAAAATACGCCTCAATGTTCGAATACAAGCACTATGCGCCGGCCAACCATTTGCACATGACCTGGAATCTCAAACCCGCGCGCCTCCAATATTGGATGGACCTGGCCAATGTGCTCTCCGGCACGCCGTGGGCCGCCCGTCCGCAGTTTGTCGAAGGCACCGACCGGCCGCAACCGCTGCTGTTCCTGCAAAACGGCGGCGAGACGGCGGCGAAGATGCGGCGCGCGCGCTGAGCGCGCGCACAGTTTTGACGAAGAGGACAAGAGATGAACGAGAGGTACGCCGCCGCCGCTGAAGCAGCCGCGCCTTCAGGCGTGGTCATTGTAGCCGCGGGCGTTGACCGCGGTGCTGCGCCACGCCGCGCAGCGGCGTGGCTACAGGCAGCAGTAGCCGGCCTCAACGCGACCGGCTACAAACAAGCCGCGCCTTATTGTAGCCGCGGGCGTTGACCGCGGGTGCTGCGACCGTTGCCGCCCCTGAAGGGGCAGCTACAGATGAAATAGAACTGCGTTTGTAATCTAACGCAAGGAGCTGTCATGAGCAAGCAGCGTGCATCGCGTGGCCTGGTGTGGGCCGTGCTGTGGATTCTGGTCGGCGTTGCCTGGCTGTTGAGCAATCGCGGCATCATTCCGCACAACCTGCTGGCATGGGAGCGCGACTGGCCGCTCGTCTTTGTGGTGATTGGTGCCGTGATGGTGTGGAACATCATGACGCGCCGGACGGCCGCGCCGGCGATCTGTGAGACCGAGCCGGCGCCGGCGCGGGCGGGCGGGCGGCGGCTGCGCGTCATGGTGACAGAATCAGGCACGTCGCGCGTCAACATCACGGTGCCGCTCAGCGTCGCCAGCGCGGTGCTGAAACTTGGCGGCTATGTCAGCGTGCATCTGCCGGAAAGCGCGCGGGCCAGCCTGCGCGAGAAGGGCCTCGATTTCGAGCAGATGCCGGCCGAGCAATTGGTCGAGGCCTTGCGCGCCTGCGCCGCAGACGGGCCGGTCGAGCTGGTCAATGTGGTTGATGACACCGACGACACCTGCGTGCGGATCAGTATCGAGTAGGCCTTATTGAGGAATTTGTTCGCAGCGACCAAATTCATCTGCTGACGCAGCGAGTTTCCATCCTTCCATACTCGGCACGGTCACCGATAATACAGCAGCAGCAGCAATGCCAACGCGACTAGCACGGCAACCACGCCGCTGATCCGCAGCCAAACGGGATTGCCGGACGTCCACGGCTGCGCCAGGCTGCGCAGCAACTCGGGCGCGTGATAGGCCATGCCGGCCACGATCCAGAGCGTGCCCAACACCAGCGTTACAGCCGCAATGCTGTTCACGGTCATGGCGGTTACCACAATGCAGACCAACCCGAGCACGATGGTTAGCGATCCCAGTACGCGCAACACCCTGATCGGCAAGTTGAGCCACCAGCGCATGATCTTGGCCGCCACGCCAGGCAAGAATAACATCAGCAAACCTTTGACTAAGGCCGCGATGCTGACGATCAAAATGATGATGCGCATGAATTGCAGCGTGTTCATGATGAGCTCCTGTGGCTGAGCCGCGTGGCTGTGAAAATGAAGGTGTGTGGCTCTCTAATGTTGCGCTGCTAAGACGACACATCGGTGTTGATGTGCGCAAGCAGACCCTATCAACACATCAGTATACCAGTTGGCTGTTTCCAGAGCAAGCGGCAGTGCGCCCAACTGCACTGCACCGATTGGGATACGTGCCCGCACGACGTCCGCGTTGCCCACCCTTGTTGCAGAAAAGCCGTGCCAGTGGCGCTTCGAACGCCATGTGCAGGTGGATTCTGGTATAATGCTGCGGCGCTATCGTGCTGGCAGTTCTGGCACGCCGCACCCGAACGGATTAACAGTTTTTGGAAATTGGATATGCAGCAAACACCCATCAGTATCGCGGTGATCGGCGCGGGCGGCCGCGGCCGCGGTTTTGCCGAGATGATCAAGCATTCGTTTTCGCATCTGGCGCGCGTGGTCGCCGTGGCCGAGCCGCGCGACGCATACCGGCGCGACATTGCCGCGCTGTGGCAGTTGCCGGACGAGCGGGTCTTTCGCGACTGGCGCGCACTGGTTGCCCAACCGAAACTGGCCGATGCCGTCATCGTCGCCACGCTCGACCGTGAGCATGCCGAGCCGGCGATTGCCTGCCTGGACAAGGGCTGCCATCTCTTTCTCGAGAAGCCCATGGCCGTCACGCTGGCTGATTGCGAAGCGATCGCCGCCGCCGCGACGCGCGCCAAGGCGATTACGATCGTCTGCCATTCATTGCGCTACCACAAAGGCAAACGCCTGTTGGCCGACATTGTGCGTTCAGGCCGCATCGGGCGCGTCATGACGCTTGACCAAATTGAGCAGGTCGCGTGGTGGCATCAGGCGCACAGCTTTGTGCGCGGCAATTGGGGCGACAGCCGTACGGCAACCTTCATGCTGATGGCCAAGAGTTGTCACGATCTGGACTACATCGCGTCGCTGACGGATGAGGAATGCGAGCGGGTGAGTTCGTTCGGCTCACTGACGCACTTCCGGCCCGAGCAGGCGCCCGCGGGCTCTGCGGCACGCTGCGTCGCGTGCGCCATCGAGCCCGACTGCAAATATTCCGCCATCCGCCACTACGTTGACGTCAACCGCGAGCACTGGCCAGCCGCGGTCTGTTCGCATGATCACAGTCGCGAGGCGCACTACCGCGCAATGGTGGACGGCCCCTACGGGCGCTGCGTCTGGCGCTGCGGCAACGATGTGGTTGACCACCAGGTCGTGGCGCTGGAGTTCAGCGGCGGCATGACGGCCACTTTCACCATGACCGCGTTTACCCAACGTGGCAGCCGCATGATCCGCGTCAACGGCACCGAAGGCGAGGCGCTGTATGACGGCGACATCACCGTGCGCGATTTCGCCAGCGGCAACGAGGAACGCATCCACGTCGCGGCGGAGCACGGCGGCCATGGCGGTGGCGATGAACGTCTGATGCTCGACTGGCTGCGCGCGCTGCACGCCAACGATCCGAGCCTGGTGCGCACCAGCGTGCACGAGTCATTGCGCACGCACCGGATCGTGTTCGCGGCCGAGAAAGCGCGGCAAGAGCGGCGCGTGGTCGAGCTGCGTGAAATGATGACGGGCTGAGGTAGCGTCCGGCGGATTGCCGCAGATAGTATCCGCTTAGTAATGAGCGCGCTTACTTGCTGTCATGCCAATTGTGGCCGCGGGCGGTGACCGCGGCTGCAGAAGCCGCCCTCACCGCGGGCGGCTACAAGGACGCTGCAGAATTGAAGCCGCACTCATTAGTAAGTTGAAACTTCGCGCCAGGCACTCACCCCCCGATGGTGTTGCTGGCCACCGCTGCTAAAGCTGGCCTGGCTACTTCCGCCAACGGCGGGATCAACTATCAATGTATGACCCTATTCCGGCCAAGAATGTGATGATGCACACCGTTGCAACTTCCCAACCATAAATCCGTTGGCCACCAGCGAATTTCCTTAAGTGCAGGGAAATACGCCAGACATACGGTCAACTCTTAGAGAACCAATCATAGACTGGACTGAAAACTTTCTCACAGACATCGTCAAAAGTTTTGCTTACATTTCTGACACAACACCAGACTGCGTAAACAATAGCAAGCACCACTATTATGTGTATAACTAGTGAAACTCTATTCTTCATTTGTTCGTTTTACCATAGAAACAGACTAGTGTCAGCCGTTCACATATAAGGATTATCGGGTCAGGATACTTGACTATTGACTTTGTTAATTATTCGAGAAGCAGACGGAATGCGTACAGCTGCGGCATTTTGCGCGCCACTCGCTCCTTCGCTCGCGTGATCGCGCTGGCGCATTGCCACGATGATAACAAACGACTATAACGGTGGTCTGCAAACGACAAAAAATGTCGATTGAACGCCGGCGGGGCAACTTATGCCCGGCGACTGCCGCGCGCGGCCACGAAACGCAGGACCAGATACACGCCCATCAGCGAGACCAAGCCGCCCAAGAACAACGTGCGATGCTTGGCCAGCGGCGAAACCGTCACCGGCGCCGGTTGATAGGCATAGCCCGGATCGAAACGCAGACCGGTGATGATTTCGTCCAGCACGGGCGCGTAAGTGGCCTGGTCCTCGTAGGCCATGAAGCCGTGCAGGCGCACGAAACCGGCGCGATAGGGGAAAATGGCAGTAACACAGGCGAGCCGGCGCTTGTCTTCGCCGCGCACCAAACTGTAGCGTCCAATAATGATGTGCTGCTGGTCGTCGTACACGGCAGGCTGGACTTGTACTTCGCCAAATTTGCCGGCACGATGCAGGGCGCCATACGCCAGGGCAAGTGAATTCTGAAAACCAAGTACTTCGCCCTCAACTTGCACGCGGGTGGGCTGTGGCCCGGAATCAAGCTCGACCAACACGTACGGCAGGGCGAAATCAAACAACGCTTTGCGCTGCAAGGCGAGGACATAGTTGGGCACGGCGCGGCCGGGCAGCGTGTCGCGCACCGTGTCCAGATATTTGAGCAAGGCCTGCTCCGGCAGCACGGTCCAATAGGACGGCAGCATGAGGGTGAAATGGCCGGGCGCGAAGGCGAAGGCGGTGCTGGTGGTTGTTGATCGTTGATCGTTGATCGTTGATTGTTGATTGGTGGTTGGGGCTGGGTTGAGCGCCGGGGCGACCGTCTGGGCGACCATTGCACAGAACAACATGCAGCCGGGCAGAAACATTTTCATGGAGTGTGCTCCGCTGACGGTGATGCAGGTGCGGCTGCCAGGGCGGCGACATTCGAGACAAAGACGGCGCTTTCGGCGCGAGTAATCAGCTGATCCTTGGTGGCGAACATCAGCCCGTTAAACGTTTGCAGCACGGGCGGCGGGGTGAAAACCAGCGCATTGGTTTCGATGATGGCGGTGACCTGCTGATAGGCATTCGAGAAGGCGCAGCGTTCGACGGCCGAGTGCTGCGGATCCAGCAGGGCGAGGTAATGCGGCGCGACGGTGGCAAAGGTGACATGCGCGAGATGGGTGAGAATGGGTCTGGCATAGAGGGCGAAGATGCCGAGCAGGATGGCGGCCAGGATCGCATTCACGCCCAGCCACACAAACAGGGTCAGGATGCAGCCGCGCGCCTGCGGTGCGACGTGGGTGAGGTGCGCGTTGGTCGGGACGGCCGCCATTATTGCTCCACGCGCAGACAGTATAGTTCCAGAGTATCCAGCGCGATGCTGAGCGAGACGCCGTCATTGCTTATGAAAAACGGCAATTGCCGCGCGGCGCCGACCAGCGGCGTAATGGCTTGGGCACGCACGCCGGGGATGAAAACTTTGGCCTCGACCGGCAGAAAGGTCGGGTTGGCAATGGCGACATAGACATTGCTGCCGAGCTGGCCGACCTGGACACACAGCTGGGCGGCGTCACCGGTTTGCGGGACGCGCTGCAAGGGAATGGCCGGCAGGGCCAGGAAATTGGCGAGGAAGCGGCGGGTGTAATCGGGAAACGGAAAGCAGGGCTGGTGCGATTGATCGAACGCCAGGTAGCGCGGATTGGCCGTGCAGAAAGCGAGCAACGGTTCGTACATGCTGAACTGGCGCGAGTGATACATGGTTTGGCCGGCGAACAAGGGCGGGCGGTCTTTACGCCCAAGCTGGGTTGGCGCGGCGAGGGGCGGCGTTATTTTGATGGCGGTGTTGCGGGCGGCGCACAAGTTGAAATAGGGCGCGGACTGCGGGGCAACGGCGCCGAAGGCGGGCAGCATCATAGTCAAGCCGGTTTGGGCGAGCAGATTGGTGGCGAGCCCATCTTCGGTGCTGGTCCAGCGCGGGATGGCGGCGATCAGTTTTTTATCAGTGATATTGGGCAAGGGGAAGCCTTCGAAGGGCAGGTTCCGCACTTTTGACCAATGGGCATTCCAAGCCTCGGCGGTTTGGAAATACAAGCCCTCGAAGGGCATACCCCACGAGCGCCAATGATAATACAGGGCGGGGGTGGTGATGTGCGGCACTTGCCGGCGGTAGTCGGCATCGAGCGCGCGTTCAAAGGCGAAGACCTGGCCTTGGTACCATGCGCGATAGGCGGCAAGGTGATGCTGGGCGACGTCACGGCGGCGGGCTGCATCATCGGCGCCGGCGAGGGTGGCGCCGGTGTCGCGGGCAAACGCGGTCAGGGCGGCGGGTGAGAACGAGATGCTCAAAAAATTCGCGCGCTGGCGCAGAATAAGCGGGCCCAGCGTGTCGCGATCCTCGACCGGCACGGCTGCGACCAGATCGTGCAGGACAGCGCGCGCATCGGCCAGCGTCGCCGGGTGGGTCACGTCGGCGGCATCGGCAATGGCCGGCATGGTCGGGCGCGGGCGTTGCGGCGGATAGGGCGTGCCATCGACCGAAAGGGCGTGTGCGTCCGGCGGCAAATCATCCGAGCCGCCGTACTCGAAGCGTGGCAGCACCGTGAGTTTGAGTTGGCGCGCCAAGGCGGCATGCTGGGCCATAAAGTTGAAATGGCTGGCCGGATCCTCGTCGCGATCGGTGGCATATTCTTGCCCGTCAATAATCTGGCGCAATGGCTGGCGATAGCGCGCGCTCGGGAACATGACAATGCTATTATGTTGGGCGTGGCCATTCCACGCCAGGGCGCCGGGCGCGATGGCATTCAGGCCATAGAAGAGGGCATTGACATGGGTTGAGAATTCAACATTGTCGGCCGGCGTCGGCTCATCGGATTCGACCCAGGCATAGCGCTGCAGGTGGGCGGGCACGCTGCGGTTGGGGCGCACGCGCGCGAGGGTGTACATTTGATAGAGCGAGATGCTGATGACCAGCGGCTTGTGGCTGAAGGGCGCATTGCGCGCGCCCGGATCGGCGACGCCGACGAAGAAGCCGCGCCGCACCGCTTCATCGCCCGCCCAGACCAGGAAGCGCGCGCGGTGCGTGCCCCGGCTGAGCGGGAACATCTGCTGTTCGGCGAAAAAGCGCGGCTCGGGTTGGCTCAAGGTATGGCCGGTGTGCAGGCCGGGCGCGTAGGTGCCGTTGCCCAAGACCAAGGCGAAGGTGCGCGGGACGTCCTCGGGATATTGCAGTTCGAGCAGATACGGCATATTCCATTTGAGGCGCGAGCCGATGACATAGCCAAAAAAGCCGCGGTCATGAGTGATGACGCGCGCCGTGCCGTCCGAGAAATTGGTGATAACCGAGCCGGAGAGCCGTTCACTAATAATCTGGTCGCCCAAGGCGGTGTCGATCCGCCCGTCTTCAAAAATGTGATAGTCATTGGACAGACCACAGGCGATGGCATCGTTGGGCACGCTGCGGCCGAGATAACTCGGGTCCGCGGTCCATTCGAGGGCCGGCAGCACGACAACATGGCGCATCTCGCGCCAGAACACCTGGGGATCGGTGCCAATGGTCAAGCAGATCAGGTAATTGCCCAGATACTTCGGCCGCAGGACGAGCTCGCGCATGTCGCGGCCGGTGCTGACCAGGCGGCCGCTCTCAATGTCATACACGTCGTAATCCAGGTCAACCGGGGCATTGGACACGCCGGTGGCGGGCGCGGTCAGGACGCGGGCATGCAGGGTGTCGCCCAGAAACATGACGCCGCTGGGATGGTCGAGTGTGGCCGTGTAAATCTGGGCGTTGGTCAGCAGGCCGCGATAGACGATGCGGCCGGTGCGGGCCTCAAAGATGGTTTCGCGGGCGCCGCTCTGCATGTGCGGATACATGGCGTCAAAATACGCGCCATAACCGCAGGCGATGTAATACTCAGCCGGCAAGACTTTGACGCGCATGGAGCGCGACAGTGTCTGGCCGGTGCTCCAGAACGTGGCGTTGGTCAGGGACAGCATGGCGAACTCGACCAGATTGGTGGTCAGCAGGCGGACATAGGGCGCGGTGATGCGGTCGTCGCGTTCGGGCGTAGTCTGCAGATCGGCATGCAGGTAGGTGCGCCCGCTGTCGGCGCTGATCTTGACCGTGAAGCACAGCTCGTCATAATTCTGGCCGGGCGTGAGGATGCCATAATACTGGGTTTCGCCGGCGCGTTGGTTGACGCGCACCTTGTCGGGTTGGGCCTGCCAGTGCAGCCGCTCGGTGGCGGCGCGGCCGGGCACGGCAAGGGTGAGGGCGATGCTCAACGCGGGCACAAGCTGCAAAAAAACACGCGTGTTCACGGGCGAGGGGGCATGAAGGTTATCAGGTGGCGCGGGCTGCGGCGAGGGTGGAGTAGACCGAGCCACCATGGGCGTCATGGGCAACAATCACAGGGAAATTGGCGACCGTCAGGCGATAGATGGCTTCTGTTCCCAAATCGGCATAGGCCACGACGGTACAGGCACGAATGCAGGTGCGCAGGTATGCGCCGGCGCCACCGATGGCGGCAAAATACACGGCGCGGCACTGCTGCAACGCGGCGATAACAGCAGGGCCACGTGCACCTTTGCCAATCAACGCGCGCGCGCCGGCCGTCAGGAGCGCGGGGGTGTACGGATCCATGCGGTGGGCCGAGGTCGGGCCGGCGGCGCCGATCGCCATGCCGGGCCGGGCCGGAGTCGGGCCGGTATAGTAAATGGTAGCATCGGTCAAGGCCACCGGCAAGGGCTGGCCGGCCTGCAGGGCGTCCACCAGCCGCTGGTGGGCGGCATCGCGGGCGGTCAACATGGTGCCGGAAAGCAGCACGGCATCGCCGGCGCGCAACAGCAGCACATCGGCGACGGACAACGGCAAGCGCAGCGGGCGGGCTTCCATCAAAGCTCCCGGCCAATCGCCAACGCCACCGCCCGCGCCTTTTGCATCAGCGCGGCAAAGGCGCATGGCTTCAATGATTGCGAACCGTCCGACCAGGCCTCGTGCGGATTGGGATGCACCTCAATCATCAGGCCATCGGCGCCCGCCGCGATGGCCGCCAACGCCATATCTTCGACATACTCGGCATGGCCGGTGCCGTGGCTCGGATCAACCACCACCGGCAAATGGCTTTCGCGTTTCAAGACCGCCACCGCGCTCAAATCGAGGGTGTTGCGCGTCGCGCTCTCAAAGGTGCGAATGCCGCGCTCGCACAGAATCACGTTCATGTTGCCTTGGGCCATAATGTATTCAGCCGACAATAACCATTCGGCAATCGTGTTGGCCAGGCCGCGCTTCAGCAGGATCGGCTTGCGCGCTTGCCCGACCGCCTTGAGCAAATCGTAATTCTGCATATTGCGGGCGCCGATTTGAATGATGTCGGTGTAGGAGGCGACTAAGTCGACCACGCTCTCTTTCATCACCTCGGTGTCAATCGGCAAGCCGGTCTGCGCCCGCGCCGCCGCCAGCATTTTCAGCCCTTCCTCTTCGAGACCCTGGAAAGAATACGGTGATGAGCGCGGCTTGTACGCGCCGCCGCGCAGGACGCTGGCACCGGCTGCTTTGACGGCCTGGGCGGTCTCGCAAATCTGGTCGAGCCCCTCAACCGAGCAGGGCCCGGCAATGACCTGAATGCGTGTGCCGCCAAAGACAACATCGGGGCTCACCCGCACCTGTGTCTTTTCCTTGTGCAGTTCCTTGCCGGCCAGTTTGTAGGGCTTCAAAATCGGGATGACGCTCTCGACCCCCGGCGAGGTCTCCAGCATTTGCAGGCGCGCCTTGCCGCGCTCATCGCCGATCGCGCCGATGACCGTGCGCTCGACGCCATAAATCGGGTGCGCTTTGTAGCCCAAGCGTTCGATTTCGCGCATGACATCTTCAATCTCGCGGCGCGCCGCGCCTTCTTGCATGACAATAATCATAGCGGAGTCAACGTGCTGATCAACAGATCAAGGTTAAAACAAAGGGGCCGGCACATCCGGCAGCGCCGGCGCGAGAGTGGTGCCATTTGCGTCAACGCGCCAAACGGTATCGACATACCATTTGCCGCGCTTGACAAGGTTAAGTTGCAGCGCCACCGCCGAGCTGCCGTATTGGCGGATAGCGATCGTCATGGTCAGGCGCACAACCGCCGCAGTCATACCATCCAATTCGGCCGGCTCGATCACAAAAGTGGTTGCGCTTTCCAGATTGCGGTGATACTGGGCCAGCAGCAAATTGTTCGAGTAGACCTGCTGCAACGCCGGCGTGCAATAGGGTAGGACGCGTTCGTACTTCTTGGCCGCGACCGCGTCGGTGCACAGCGTGACCACCGCATCCGGTGTCGGCGCGCTGCAGCCGGCCAGCATGAGCGCGCCTAGCAGGCCTGCCATGAAGGCACGTCGCCCGGAAAACACCCATCGCGTTATCGTCGTAGCCCTTTCCACGCTACTATTGTAGCGGTTTTGCGCCGGTATGTCAAAGAGCGTCTGCGTGTGCGCCACGCGCTCCGCGCGGGGCATGCAGTTACTAATGAGTGTGTCATGCCAATTGTGGCCGCGGGCGCTGACCGCGGCTGCAGAAGCCGCCCTCACCGCGGGCGGCTACAAGGACGCTGCAAAGTAGAAAGAGCTCTCATTAGTAGGCGCGATTTCCATATCCCGCCCATGCCGCGCCGAACCTGAGTTCGGCGCTACCTTCAGCGGGTCAGGTGACCCGCGTTCCCTTCCATCACCAATCGTGGCGGCCGTTTCACTTTCCCGCCCGGCTGAGAAAAACCATGCGCCGCGCATGGTTTTATAGAGCCGCTTGCAGCGACTATCTTCTGCAAGCGGACTTGACAACGCCAGGAAAAAAGTGTCTAATCTTGGAGATATCCGTGCTTTTCACCCCTGCGGAACCAGATGACATGAAGAATTTCCTTGTGACCCTTATTGGCGTCGGACTGCTGGTCAGCATCCTGCTGGCTGTGCGCGAGCGCGTGACGTTGCGCCAGGAACTGTCTGGACTGCATCAGACGACGTACACGCTGGCGCAGCAGGTGCAGGCGCTGACCGTCATGCTGACAACCCAAAGCACGCGGCAGGAAGAGGAGGCGGCACGGCTCGAAACACTAACCAGCGACGTCAGCGGCGTGCTGGAGCTCATACGCGATCGCAGTGACGCGGGCGACCTGCCTGACGCAGTGACGCCGGCCGGCGCCGTGGTGGTGGCGCGCAAAGACATGCGGACGGGTGACGTGACAATGGCGGGCGCGACCGGGCTCGTCACCACCGCCGGGCCGGCGGGCAGCGGGCCGCAATACACCAGCGATCTGCGGATTTGGCCGAATGCCGTCAGTCGCGCCAACTCCGACGAGTGGATTGTGAAAAACCATGATAGCATTCGCCGGATGGAGCCGCGCTTGCTGGTGATCAACTTCACGAGCGGGGGCTCGACCGCGCAGTTGCGCGACCAAGTCCGGCAGCTCGTCAGAGCCTTGCGCATGAGCTCGCAATATCATGGCTATCGCAGCGGTAGCGCGCCGGCATTTCTCGAATACAAGGTGTTCAAAGTGGTCAATTCGCGCGACATTCCGCTGAAAAAAGACAGTCGTATCTTCGATTACGGCGCCTTGTTTGGTGAACGCTACGCGCGGCTGTGGAGCGTGACGGATCCTGACAATGCCGCGCGCAAGCTGCGCCTTGATGAGCTGGTGCAACGCGGGTATGTCCATGAAGTCGTATTTTTCTTTGACCCGGTCGACCAGTATCAATGCTTCGAGTGTGTCGAGATGAAACCGCGCTATGACGCGCAATTCAAGCGCATAAGCAACACCTGGTGCCAAGCCGGCAACGGGGGCGATGGAGACCAGCCGTGGATCGGGCGCAGCGTGCGGATTAATGCCTTGAACGCCATGCGCGGCATTGGCTGCGGCTTTGAGAATCTCGGGCATTCATTCGAGGGCATGGCCAATGCCGATGCGATTCCGTATTTCACGCGCTACTTCAGAGAATATGCGATGCTGGATCTGGAGACGCGCTACGGCCTGCCGTTCAACTCGTTCTACGCAATGCCGATCGGCAAGCAGTTTGTCAACTACCCCAATCGGACGACCGCGGTCATTACCTGGCACGGCCAGGACTATCGCCTGACGAACTATGTTGCTGCCGGCGGCAATGTCCATTTTCCGCCAAACGCGCGCATGCATTACGATCAAAACAACGACCAGCCGGTGGCCAGCACAATTGAGGATTGGCGTTGCGGCAGCGCGCCGGGCGGCACAGACCATGTGGTCAACTACAGTGATCGGATGATGGAGCGGTTTCGCAAGGATGCGCCCGATTGCATGGGTGCCTGGCTGATCTACTGGCGGCAGAACATGCCCGGGCTCGACAACAAGTCCAAGGATGACGCCGGCAAGCCCATGAAGAATTGGTGGCCGTTCTTGTTCTACTGACGCGCTGACGTTTCACGCCGCGACATGTAAAGCGGACGGGGTTTCAGCGGAAGCAACAGGCCGTGCCTATCCCTGCTCAGCCGCTTGCAGCGTAGCATATTCAACTCGCACAGTAGAATTGCATTGTTTCCCTGACATAAAGAGCGCGCTATTATTCATGTCGTTCGCGGCTGATTAGGCTTGGTGCGGGGTTTGTATGAATTCTTGTGCTCTCAATGTAGTTGCTTATGATCAGGTGTCTTTCTTCATTATAATAAAAATGCGACCAGCATCAGTTCCACCATAATAGGCTTTATGCGCATTGCATGACAGGCAGATTATGGGCAGGCGCTCATAAATGAAATTCACTGCAATTTCTCAAAAGGGTGCGGGGGTCGATGCAGACGCTGCGCAGTGTATTGCTGCGCCTTCCCAACCAATCACTCGTTCGCTATCCGCAGACTATTCTTCGTAATATTCGATTTCAACGTCGTCGCGCAGACTGGCATCATCGGGCGGCTCGGCCTCGGCCGTGTCGTCCGCCGGCACAGCGGCTGGCGCAGCGGTGGCCTTGGGTGCGGCAACCGGCGCGGGTGTGGCCTTGGGCGCGACAACCGGCGCGGGTGTGGCTTTGGGTGCGACAACCGGCGCGGGTGTGGCTTGCGGTACAGCGGTGGCCTTGGGCGGCGGGGGTGCCGCACTGTGACCTATGGGACTAATGGGACTAATGGGGCTAATGGGGCTAATGGGGCTAATGGGCTGCGCGGGCGTGGCCTTGGGCGCGACAACCGGCGCGGGTTGTTCAAGAATGCGAACCTGCCCGACTTGGCCGACGGCGGAATAGGGGATGGTTGCCAGCGTGGGCCTCTGGCCGCGCAAGGCGCGCACGATGCAGGCTTGATAATCCGGCCGGTACAGATTGCCGAGATGGCCGCCGTGATTGAACCAGACGAGTTTGTCGCCGAGCACATTGTTCAGCCACTCGCGGTCATAGGGCGTCAGCAGAATATCATCGACATTGTGGAGCACCATGATCTTCGAATTGTCGCGCAGGGTGGCGGTAATCGCCGGCAAACTGGCCTGCAGATTGAGATTGGTGACGGAAAAGGCGCGACCCCACTCGTTCGAGTACGCGGCCTTGAGGAAGGTGAGCATGTAATTGGCGTAACCGTAGCGTTCGATTTCTTTTTCGATGAGGCGTTGTTTGAGCGACGAGGAATAGCTTGAGAGGATGCCGAAATCCTTGCGTTTCCGAATCGCCTTAATTGTCTCGGAGAGCGTGCGGCGGAAGGCATAGCCAATGGCAAACTCGGCTTCGGCGGCGGTGAGCGGCAAGGTAATGTTGGTCAGGGCGAGGTTGACGCCTTCATTTATCATGGCTTGGTAGAAGCGGACCGCTTCATTCTTGGTGCGGATGAGTTCCTGGGGTGTCCAATTGGTCCAGGTGCTGTAAAAGAAATCCAGCATGCGCAAGCTGTAGACCAGATTGACGGGCGGGTTGATGGCCACAAAGCGGGAGAAATTGATGCGCCGCTCGCGCGCATCCAGGTCGGCAATGAAGAGGGTGTGGATGGCGCCCAGCGAATAGCCGCACAAGAGGGTTTGCGTGACGCGCGCGGCGCCATACTCATTGGAGATATCAGCCAGGACGCGCTGCAAGACGGTGTACACGTCGCGCACATCGCGCGGCGTGTAGCCAGGGACAATGGCGCTCGAGGCATGCAGCACAAAATCCCAATTGAAGGTGCTGCTGAGCAGGGCGACGGAATAGCCATTGCTGAAGAATGTTTCGGCCAGGGCGGTCGGGCCGAGGCTGGCCCAATGGCCGCCGAGGCCGGGGATCAGCATGACCAACGGCGCGGGTTCTTCTTGCAGCCAGAGTTTATAGGAATATTCGCCAGCATCTTTGTCGGGCAAGACGGCGAGGTCGCGCACATCACCGTCATGATAGAAGTCCATGTCGGTGGGGGTCAGGGCGACGAAGCGAAGGGTGTCCACGCAGGGGTCTTGGGCGGGATAGTTCGGCAAGACCACGACGTCGGCGCGCGCGCCCATGAGCGTAAGAAAAGTCAGCAAAGCCCAGCAACAGCAGCGATCGTGAAGCACGCTCATATTATTCCGCAACTTTGGCGCTGCGCATCAGGTACCACATATCGCGCGTAACGTTATAGGGGTCGAAATTCTCATCTTTGAGGCGGTCATAGTCATCCATTTTCAAGCTCATATTATTGAACTTCATGAAGACTTTGACGCCGGTGCCGATGAAGAAGACGGTGTAGCCGCGCGGATCCAGGGAGTCATCGAAGATTTGGCCGATGCCATCGCGCAGGGTGGTCGGGCCGGTGATGACGGGCAGGTAGAAGAAGAAGCCGGGTCCCATGCCCCAGTGGGCAAACGTCTGGCCGGTGTCGACATCGTAGGTTTCGAGGCCGAACCAGTGTTTGGCGGGATCAAAGAAGCCGACCAAGCCGAGCGTGGTGTTGATCATGAAGCGCGAGAACTCGACACCGGTGCCTTTGAATTTACCTTGCAGGGCAGTGTTGACCAGGCGCTTGGGCATTTGGATGTTGTAGTCCATGCGCTCGATCCCGCGGCGCGCGAAGCCGGGGACGACATAGGCATAGCCCTTGCCGACCGGGCGGAAGAAGTAGGTGTACATCGCGCCATCCACGGTGAACATGACGCGGTTGAAACGTTCGAGCGGGTCTTTGACGCCCAAGGTATCCGAGAGGACGGGCGCGTTGGGATCGGGCTTGCCCTCGGTGTCGAGGGCCATGCTGTCGATGTAGACAAAGAGCTCGTCGTCGCGCGTGCCGGACTTGATCGTGCCAGTGGGTTTGGGCAGCGACTCGGCCAGAAAGTCAAGGGTGACAAGGACATTGCTGGGCACGGGTGTGGTGTCGTGCCGGACCATGACGGGCGGCGCGGTGGTTTCGCTGTAGGGTGAATAGAGGACCAAGTTGGTGCCGCTCTGGGGTTCGAGCCGGTAGTAGAATTGTTTGTACTGATAATAGCGCATGCCGCCGGTTTGCACCACGGCTTCGGCGGTGAATTTGTAGTAGAACTGATCGGGCGCCTTGAGATCCACGGTCGTCCACGAGGAACTGGCATTGACGACGAGGGCCGTGCTCAGTGCGTCCGGGCGGATAGCGGCGTGGAGCGTGCCCGCGCAGCCCAGTGCGGCAACGAGCGCCACGACCACCCACGACAAGAAAGGCCGTACCATTATTAGACGGCACGGCCGGCACACGGCAACAACACGTTCGAAATAAGTCATATCACCTACAGACATAGTCCATTGTTCAAGGGAGATATTATAGGGAACCACCGGCGAAAAGTCAACCACGGTTGCAAAATCAGGCGCGGTACGGTATAATAATCACGATTAAAAAAAGAGATTTGAGATTTGAAATTGACCGCACAACAGAGACAGACGCTACCGGCACCCGCAGCATGGGTGTTGCCGGCATGAGTGCGCACACCCCGCGCCATCTCTTATCCGTGGGCGATCTGACGGCCACGACGCTGCAGGCGATTCTGGAGCGCAGCCTGGCGTTGAAACGCACGCCGCGCACCCCGCTCTTGGCGCAGCATAGTCTGGCCTTGATCTTTGAGAAGCCGAGCTTGCGCACGCGGGTCAGCTTCGAAGTGGCGATGCAGGAACTGGGCGGCGCGTGCGTCGTGCTGCGCCCGGATGAAATTCAAATGGGACAGCGCGAGACGATCGCGGATATCGCGGCCTATCTGTCGCGCAATGTGACCGTGGCGGCCTTGCGCGTGTTTGCGCACCGCACCTTGACGCAGTTTGCGGCGGCAGCGCGGATTCCGGTGGTGAACGCCCTGAGCGACGAGGAACATCCGTGCCAGGCGCTGGCCGATGTGCTGACCATCCGCGAGCACTGTGGGCGGCTGGCGGGCGTCCGGCTGGCCTACGTTGGTGACGGCAACAACGTCTGCCACAGTTTGCTGCTGGCAGGCGCGCTGAGCGGCATGCACGTGCGGATTGCCTGCCCGCCGGGCTACGAGCCGCAGGCGGACGTTATGGCGCAGGCGCGCAGACTGGGCGCGGCCCAGGGCGCGGTGATCGAGGTCGGTCATGACCCCGTGGCGGCGGTGACGGGCGCGGCGGCAGTGTACACGGATGTCTGGGCCAGCATGGGGCAGGAACAAGAAACAGCCGTGCGCAAACAGCATTTTATGCCGTACCAAGTGAATGAACAATTGATGGCCCATGCGCCGGATGCGATCGTGCTGCATTGCCTGCCGGCCCATCGTGGTGAAGAAATTACCGATGCGGTGATTGACAGCGCCCGCTCGGTGGTGTTTGATCAGGCCGAAAACCGGCGGCATGCCCAGAAGGCGGTTTTATTGTATGTGCTGGGATTGCTCTAACTTCCCCCCGGCCCGCGCACGCTGATGTGGCGGTGGTTTGGCACAGCCCCGGCGGCCACGTTCACGGCGCCCACGCCCTGGGTGGACATGCACACGCATGTGCTGCCAGGTGTGGACGATGGGGCGGCGACCCTGGCGCATGCGCTCGCGATGCTGCGCGCGGCGCACGCAGTCGGGATAACACATATCATCGCCACCGCGCATTACACTGAGCGCTATGCGGCGGATGAAGAGAGCCTGCGCGCGGCGTATGACCGCCTCTGTGCGCAATGTGGCGCGGACGGCGTGACGGTCGTCGTGACCCGGGGACGCGAAGTGAGCTTTACCGACACGCATCTTGCGGCGGTACGCGGCGATGCGCGCCTGTGCATGCCCAATGGCAAGTTTGCATTGATTGAAACGCCGGAGGGGCTCAATGCCGGCGCCATGATCGAAGGATTTTTTGCATTGAGCGTGGCGGGCATTCAACCGATTTTGGCGCATCCTGAGCGCAGCTGGACATTCCAGCAGCAGCCGGCCATGCTGGAGAAGGTGCGGCAGCACGGGGTGCTGTTGCAGGTGGATGCCCAGAGCATCATGGGCAACCACGGTAGTGCGGCCAAGCGCCTGGCCTTGGACTTGCTGGCGCGCGACGCGGCCGACATGCTCAGTTCGGATGCCCATTGTCCGGAAGATTTTACCATCCTGCAGCGCGCCTGTGGCGTGGTGCAGGCGCGCTACGGCGCGACGCTGGCGACCCAGCTTGTGAGTGGCACGCCGGCCCGATTGTTGCCTTGAGCATAACCTGACCATCACTTTACTTGGGACACGCACACATGCACAAAGACGCCACGCCTGCACTTGTGGATCCAGCGACGACAGCCCGTGACATTCGCGCCTATGCGCGCGTGTTGCTGCAATACGCGCCGCTGATTATCGGCATCACGTTCATCACCACCTTGATGGCGGTGTTGTACTCGTTCATCACCCCGCCGGTGTACCAGGCCTATGCGACGGTGCGGATCAACCGCGAGACCTCGAGCGCCTTTCCAACGGTCGAGAGCCAGTTTTACAACAAGCAAGGCGATCTGGACTATTTCCAGACCCAGATCCGCTTGTTTAGCAGTCCGAGTTTGGTGCGGGCGGTGCTGAAGCAACTCGAGGTCGAAGGCAAACCGTATGCGCCGGAGGGCGCGGTTTCGTTCGAACAAAAGGTCACCCGGTTTCTAAAGAAAATTGATGTGCGTCCGGAACCGCGCACGCAATTGGTGAAAGTGATTTTGGAGGACGCCGATAAATTCAAGGCCAAGGAGTATGCCGATTTGGTGGCGGAGACGTATATCCGGGAATACATTCGCGCGAATGTGGAAACGGCCGGCCGCTTCCGTGCCTTCTATGAAAATGCGGTCACGAATCGCGAGCAAATCATTATCGAGCGGGAGCGTGACGTCTTGGAATTTGATCGCGCGAACAAGCTGGATCTGAAGGAACTCGAGCAATTGCAGGCGCGCCAGCAGACGCTGGCGCGCGACCTGCAGACGCTGCGGGACGAACATTTTTCCAAGGACCCGGAGGACGAGACGCGCCGGTTTGAGGTGCAAGAGCAGATGGGCGAGCTGACCAATGAGATCAACACCCTGCGCGTGCAGATTCAGCACATAGAGAATATCAAGGCGGAATACGACATGCTGAAATCGCGCGCGACCATGGCGCGCAACACGCATGAATGGCTGCTGAAACTGTCCGAGCAAAGTTATGTGTTTTCGCAGGAGTTTGACCCGCGCAACATCAGCATTGTTGACCCGGCCGTGGTGCCGGAGCAACCGGCCCGGCCGAAACGCGCGATCAACACGCTGCTGGGCATGGTGCTGGGCATGATTATCGGCGCCTGCGTGGCGTTCTTCGCCGAATATTTGGATGACACGATCAAATCGCCGACGGATGTCGAGACGTATCTTAAAATGCCGTTCTTGGGCTTGATCCCGGCCTTGACCAAAAGCCTGAGCACGACGCCGGTCGAGATGGTTGTCGAGAGCGAGCCGAAGGGCACGATCGCGGAATCCTATCGCGCGATCCGCACCAATATTATCTTTTCGTCGGATCGCCAGATCAAACGCATCGTAGTGACCAGTTCCGGCCCGGGCGAAGGCAAAACGACCACGGCGGTGAACATCGCCAATGTCATGGCGCGGGCGGGCGACAAGACGCTCTTGATTGATGGTGACATGCGCCGGCCGCGTATCCACAAAATTTTCAACATGGAGAGCACCACCCGCGGCTTGAGCAATTATCTGGTGGGTAACACCCCACTCGAAGAGCTGTTTCAGCCGACGCGCGTGGAAGGCTTGTCGGTGCTGACGGCCGGGCCGATTCCGCCCAACCCGGTCGAGTTGCTGAACAGCCCGCGCTTGAAGGAATTGTTCGAAGTGGCGGCGCGCCAGTTTGACCGGATCATTGTCGACACGCCGCCGGTGATTGCAGTAACCGACTCGGCCATTTTGTCGCGCTTGGTGGATGCCGTCATCATCACGATTCATGGTGGCCGCACGCATCGCGATGTGTGCAAGCGTGCGATTGAGGTGGTCCAAAATGTGGGCGGGCATATTCTGGGCGTCATCTTGAACAATGTCAATATTTACCGCGCCAGTTATTACGACTATTACTACTACAGTTATTATCGCTATGCCTACGGCTACAAGTATGGCTACTCGACGCGCAAGAAGGGCGCGCCGGGCCGTAAGAAAAAGGCCAGCGCGGACAGCGACCTGTAGGCCGCGGCGATGAACGCGGGCACCGACCGGGATGCTGCGCAGATGCGAACAACTCTTCTAGTACAAAAAATCATGGTGGGAATGCTGCTGGGCGTGCTGGCGCTGTCGCTGTGCATGAGCGGGCGCCTGCTGCTGGTGGAATATGTCCGGCTGGTGATTGTCGGCGTGACGCTGGCGGTCGTGTATGTCAGCATGGCGCGCACCTTTGATGCCTCTTACAGTTGTCTGTGCCTCGTGGCGGGCGGCGTGATGTGTGTCATCCTGGCGTGTGATCCGGCCTTGAATGGACTGGCGTTGTTTGGCAAGGCGGCCGCGGCCATGAACGTGTATCGCGTGGCGACCTTGGTACTGCTGGTGCTGGGCGTGCTCGCCTTTCTGGCGCCGGAGCTGCAAAGCAAAGCGGCGCCGGAGCTGTGGCGCGCGCGATTTGGCACGGCGGATGTCTACGCGCTCACCGTGCTGGCAATCGTCTGGTTTGGCTGGACGGGCCTGGAAGTGATGCTGGCCTTGAGTCACAGGGGCAGCGTCGTGGAAGGTGTGTTGCGCAGCTCGAAATGCGTGGATTTGGCGGCCGTGTATCTGTTGATTGTCTGTGGCCTGCGCGCGGAGCAGCCGACGCGGATGGTCTTGGTGCGGACGGTGCTGTTCAGCGTCCTGGCGCTGTGCGCCTTAACCACGATTGTCGGCGCGGCGCGCGTGACGCAGGTGTTCTACCTGCCGCGGCTTGACATGCCGGTTGGCACCAAACGCGAGCTGGAATTGCGCAAGCTGCGCGATGGAGTGCAGCGCGTATTTGGGCTCGACCCGCGCGAGGCAATGCTGGTGTACGAAGCCGGCTACGCCGATGGTGCGCACCGGTATCGCGCGTATGCGGACTACCTGCACATGCTGTCGCAGACCACGCGCGACGGGCTGCGCGAGGCGGTCCTTGGGCAGGAACTGCAGGCCGGCAACTATTGTCGCGCCATCTGGACGTTGGAGGCAATGCCGCCGACGCTGCAATTGTCCGCGTTCACCCAGGAACGGTCGCGTGACATCGCCACCTGTCTGCAGAGCGCGAGCGGCAATCCGCTGGCGCATTATCTGGCCGGGCTGTTGGCGTGGCGCAACCAGGACACGAACAACGCCGTGGTGTCGCTCGGGTTTTTCCTGGCGCAGGTCAGCAATCATTTCAACGCATTGTATGTGCAGCATACCTGCGCCCCGACGCAGTACCCTGCGCCGCAGGCCGGCACCATCCCGGCGCGGGGCTGGTTCGCGTCGCAAGCGGACGGCAAAGCCTTTGTGGAACAAGCCGACTATGTGACCTTGGTGTACAATCAACGGGTGACCGGGCATCTCTGGGCGCCGACCGGCATGTATGACCTGGTGGTGTGGGCGCGCGACGATGGGACGCCGTTTGCGGATGCCCAAGCCACGCGCTTCGATCCTAGTTGCAAGGGGACGCTGACGGTGGGCGTCACGCGCTATGCGTTGCAGGTCTGCACCACCAACCGCGTCTTCTTGCCCTATCGCTTCCGGGTGCCGATCACGGCCCAGCCAATGCCGGTGGTGCTTGAGTTTACCAACGATAGTTTTGATGGTGCGCGCGGCTGGGATCGCAATCTCTCGATCGCGCGGATTGACGTACAACGGGTTGATCAGCCATGATGCAAATAAATGTAAATCGGCAGGTGCAGCGCCTCGCGCTGCTGGGCGCAACGGTCTTGGTGTTCGGCCAGTTTTGGCAATTTGCGCGCATGCCGGTGCGGATGCCAGAGGTGATGGCGGTCGGGCTGGCGGCGCCGTACAGCGCAGGTGGCACGCTGGCAAATGTATTGCAGCAGGCCGCGACGTGGCATTTGGATCCGGCCCAACAGGTGTTCATCTACAACCGCTATGGCGGCAGCAGTAATGATGATGTCAGCATGACGCGGCGGTGGCAGGGCATCATGGCGGTGATTGCGGTGTTCTGGATTGCGCGGGTTGGGCGGATGCTGTGCGGGCCCTGGGCCGGCATTGTGGCGGCGTTCCTGCTGGCCAGCGTACCGCCCCAACTATGGAGCATGATGACACCGCGCGTGGCCTGCACCCTGCTGCATATGGAAATCCTGTTGCGGGCGCTGGCGAGCAACGATCCCGCCTGGTGGGTGCTCTGGACGCTGGCCTCATGGGTGCTGTATTGCACCGGCATCTTTGCGGAGACAATGCTCTTGCAGACCTGGTTTGTCTGTTTGGGTGTGTGCTGGTGGTGGTGGCATAGTGCGGCGCAATGGCTGCCGAAGCATGCCTTGGATCGCCTGGCCCTGCGGCAGCAGCAGCACCCGCGTCACCGCGCCATCCTCTGGCAACGCCTGCAGCGTGATTCCGGCTTTCTGCGCTTTGTGGGGATGCTGGCGGTCGTCAGTGGTATCCTGACGATGCTCACGATTGCGGGTGCGCTCTTTTTCTCGCATTTGTCGTTCTCGTTGGGATCGTTGGCGTTGATTGGCGGTCTCAGTGGCGCCCTGTCGCTTGCGACGGCCGTGGTCATGCTTTTTCTGCCGCTGTTCAGCCGCGAGCGCAAGATTATTGTCGAGAGCAGCATGAACCGGCTCGCCGCCAACCAATATACCATGCCGGAAGCGATCTTTGTTGACATTCCGACGCGTGGCTTTGTGCATATGGTGCTGGCGTATGCGGTCGCGATGGTGCTGTTCCTGCCGGTCTTGCTTCTGTTCCACACGCACGTGGACGTGTTCGTCACGGCGTTTGATCTGCGGGCGTATCTGGACTATTTGATGGCGGCGCCGCTACGGACGATGTTGAGCAGCGTGGTACCCCTCGCGTTCATGCTGCTGGTGGTGGTGCGCTTTATGCTGCGGCACATATCACGAGCGCGGCTGATCGGCGCGGGAATTGCCATGCTGTGCAGCCTTGTCTACGTGGTACAGGCCCGCTATGCCGCGCTGTCTGCCCCATTTTATTATATTTGCGCGGCGGGGCTGATCGTCGAACTGCTGGGCATGCTGCTGAGCGTGGTGCGCCGCCAGACGGAGAAAATCATGCTGACGAAGGCGAACCTGCAAGTGGAGCAGGCATGAGCAAAGCCGGTCGCCATGTTCTGGCAATCGTGGCCGTGCTGCTGCCGCTGGCTGGCGCCGCCGGGGTCTGGTGGTTCAGCAGTACCCGACTGGGCCTGACCGTTACCGAGAGCCAGCTGCTTGCGCGCAGTCGTGCGGCGCAAGTCGCGGCGCCGGCGGCCACCGCACAAGCATGGCTGCCCACGGGCATGCTCTTCCCGCGCGCGTTGGCGTGGTGTGAGCCGCACGTGTCCCGGCACCTGCTTGCGCGCGGCCTGTGCGCGGTGCTGATGCTGGTGGCGTTGTATCTACTGCTGTGGCTCGTCGCGCGGCCGGCCCGCCCGGTTGTTCTGTTATTGGGACTCAGCGCGGTGTGGTTGCAGGCCAGCGCCCAACTGACGTTGGCGCCGGCATCGGTGCTGGGTGTCACGCTGGCGCTGGCGGCGTTCCGTCTGCTGTGGCCGGTCCCTGCGGTGCTTGCCTGCGTGGTGTATCTGGCGGGTGCCGTGCTGGCGTTGTTGCTTACGCCGGCGGCCGCACTGCTGATTGCGGTGCAAGGCGCTTGGCTGATGGTGGCCAGCCTGCGGCGGCTGCGGGTGCGGGTGACGGCCGGCCAGGGCACGGTGTACGGCGCGCTGGGGCTGGTGGCAGTATGCGCGGGCCTGGCCGTACTGTACCCCGATCTGCACTGGGCATCGGCTTTGTCTGTGCCACCCCTGTTGGCTGGATTAAAGCGGGCGTGGAGCGTGATCGTGGCAGTGAGTGGCAGTCAGGGCGTACCGCAAACGCTGTTGACGCAGGGCATCGCCGCAGGCGTGACGGCGATCATTGTTGTTGCCGGCGCGCGCGGCATCTGGCATGGGTGCGCCGGCAGTGGTGTTGCCGGCGTATACCTGCTCGTGTACCTGGGTGTGCAAGGACTGCTGTGCACCACCGCGCGCGGTCGTGATATTTTGGGCGACACGTGGCAGGTGCTGCCGGCGCTACTCGTGGTGTTGGCGGAAGGGGTGAGTGACCTTGTGGCGCGGATCAGCCGCGGACTGGGACGGGTGCACTGGCGCTACGCGCGCCAGGCTTTGCTGGTCCTGTTCTGGGCGATGCTGGGCGTTGGCCTTGTGCTGTGGCTGACCGCGCAAGCGCGCACGCTTGGCCGGGTGTGCAGTGACATGGCCGATCTGGATGTGACGGTGCCAACACTGTTTCTGCAGGAGGCCATGCCGCGTGATGATGTGTTGGTGGTGCGGTTGCCGGGTGATGTGCGGGTGCTGCCACAGACGCGCTACAGCGCGGCGCCATTTCTGGCCGCGCGACCGGCCAATCGGGTCATCGAGATTCCGCCCGCCGCTGCCGCGGCATTGGCGGCGGTTGCCCGGGCGAACCCCAATGGCTGGTGGCTTATGGGCACGATTGACAGGCGTGCGCTGGCCCTTGTGAAGCAAGCCGGTGGTGGCACCCACATTACGATACCGTTCGCCGTGCCGGTGACGTACTTCAGCGGCAGCAACGCCTGGTCCGCAGACGACATCGTCCAGGTGTTACGCCATGCTGTGGCGACCGCGCCCTTGAGCCGAACGGTCTACTCGGCGTTATTGCGCTGGTATCAGAACACCACGGCCGTTGTGCTGCAGGCGGCGCTGGCGAGTGGCGCCGCAGTGCAGGACTTGGCGCCGCGGCTGGCCGGCAGATCCGCCGGGCGCGAGTATCGTGGGGCGCTCAACAGCGTCTTGTACGCATGGAGTGCGCCGGAGAACATTCGTGCCACCCAGAACGCCTACAGTTTGTTTCACCGCTATGTGACCGGCGTTGATGCCGCGCCGCTTGATCATGAGCGGGTGGGCTACATTTACCGCCTGTACTTGACACAGTCCCTGGCACAGTCAAACAGCGTGGTGGCGCGCGCGATCTTGCGTGATGCGCGCCGCTGGGATGCAGATGATCCGTATTATGACCGGCTTGAAGCGGGCATCGTCAAATTGGAGCAACCCCTGGCGTATGACCGCATGCGCCGCCTGAATACCCGCGCGGCCCGCACTTATGCCCGCCGCACCGGCCAGCAGTTTGTGGACGCCCTGTTCGCCAATGCCTTGCTGGCGCGGGCGGCAGGCAACCACGCGCGTGCCTTGCAGGAGTGTCATGCCATTCTGGGCAATCTGCAGACGGAAGAGCAGGCGCCGGCGCTGGCCACCAATGCCAGCCCGGCCGGGCTTCAGGCGCAAGAACAACGGCGCACGGATCGTTTGTTCTGGGAGGCGCAATGCAATTCCTACATTGCGCTGCTGCTGATGGCCACGGGTGATTACCACAATGCGATTAGCTGGCAGACGAAAAACATGGATGAACGCTTCGCTGCAGTGTGGCGTCGGGTCTCCTATGAACGGTTGGCGACCATGTATCTGGCGCTGGGTGACGTCACCCGCGCCTTGCGCAAATATGATGAGATGGCGACCGGTGCCACCACGGCGTATGAACGGATGTATTGGCTGCTGCAGGGGGCCCAGATCAATGTCACCTATGGCGATGCCATCGCGGTGTTTGATCAATGGGCGGCGATTGAGCGCGGCTTGGAGCAATTGAGTGACGACGACCGGCAGCGCTGGTCGCGCGACAAGCAACTGCAACGCGTGTTACGCTATGTGCAGCGGCGCCTGAATATGGATGTGCGTGACGTGGTCGAGACGGCCTTGTTGCGCCAGGCGCAGAAGTCCCCGCGCGACGCGGACTGGCTCTATCAGCAGATTGCGCAGTTGCAGCGCTGCCGCCTGCAGTATGAGCGCGCGGCCGCAACCTATGCGCAGGCCTTGGTGCACACCCAGGCGCACTATGCCGTGTTCCTGGCCGCCGCCATGCTGGCGTATCAACGCCAGCAGTATGCCCGGGCCGCCGCCCTGGTCAGCAATATGTTTTTGCAGAGCACACATCTGCGCGACCCGGTGCTGTCGTCCGACTGGCGCTATGTTGCCCTGACGTTGTTGCGCGACACCGGCAAGCCGGCCGGCGTGCATGACGTACTGCAGCGGGTTGACCACGCCTGCGGCTTGTATACGACGACAGCGCAATGGTATAACGCGCGCGGCAATGTCTATGCGCTCTACAATAATTTTGCGGCGGCCACCAATGAATTTGCCTTGGGGCTTGCCGCCAATCCCGACCAAATTGATAATTATCTGGATCTGGGCTACTTATTCTGTGCGCGCGCGGATGTCGAGGAAACCGGGCTGCTGCTGGATCGCTTGATGGCGCGGTATCCGTCCAACGCACTACCGCGCCGGGTCATGCAGGATTGGCGCGCGGTCGAGTTGTATCACGTCAGTATTCGTCCGTATGTGGTGGAGTAACGCTATGGTGAAATGGCACAAGGCCCAGTCCGGGCGCACCTGCTGGTTGGCGCTGCTGCTGTGGAGCGCAACGCTGGCCGCGTCCGCAAACCCGTCAACCCTGTCCACCGCGATTCTGGCCTGGCTGGCGCCGGTGCCGTTTGACTATGCGGCCAGCACGGATGTGCTGCAGCGCATGGACCCGGTGCTGCAGATCATGCTGCGGCTGGTGGGGCGCGATGATCTCTTGGTGCTGATGCGCAAAGATGGCGCGTACACCGTGTTTCTGGTGGCCGGCAGCAACACCCTCGTGCCGCTCTTGGCGCCCTTGACAGCGCAGCCGGCGCGCTTTGCGCAGCTGCACATGAAGCATCAGCGCGTCTGGGTCATGCTGGTCGACCCGCGCGGCAATTGGCAGATGCAGCCGCCGGCGATGTTCGCGCCACAACTGGCCGCAGAGTATGTCACCATTCCCCTGACGTTCCCGGTCTACTGCTCGATCAAAAACAGAATCAAAGGAACGACCAACTATTATATGGCGCAGGCCGCCCTGCTGGAGCAAGTGCGGCGCGTCAGCGAAACCGAGCTGAGCCCGAAATTCTATATGGAATTGGGCCAGATCTACCGCCGCTACGGCGATAGCACCAATGCCCTGCAAACGTATGAACGCGGTGCGACGCGCTTCCCGGATGATCCCTACCTGCAGCGCCGCACCGCCGAACTGTATTTCAACGACTACCATGACTATGTCCGCGCGATTGACTTTAACAAGAAGGCGAACATGGTCCACTTGCGCGCCTTTGGCACACCCATGTATGAAGCCCTGTTCAATACGGCGATGGCCTATGAGCGGCTCGGCGACCCGGCCAAGGCCACGGTGCAATACCAAGACATTCTGGCGTTGCTTAACGAATCCCCCGATCCACTCTGGGAATCGCGCACGCGCCGCTATTTCGGCGGCCTCTTGCTGGGCATTGGCCGCACCAACGAAGCCTTGCTGCATTTTCAGTTGGACACGCGCGCGAATGTGCTGCCGCCAGCCTATTCGTTCAATATGGTGCTCGATCTCAGCGCCGCCACCCAGCAGCCACAACTGTATGCCGACACGGCCCGCGCGTATTTCAATGCGTGTGGCACCAATGATGCCCGCGCCTTGGTGCGCTATGCGGAGGTTGTGTACGCCGCGCGCGTCACCGAGGCGACGCGCGCGGTCATTACCACCGCCAAACAATGGATGACACGCAATCCGGCGTTGAGCGCCCAGCTGCGCGGCACCCCGGCATGGTGGCGCAGCTGGACGAACATTGCCATCCAAACCGGGCTGGCGCCGACACCATAACCATGGGATTGGGCCGGACACTCTATTCGTGGTATGGGCTGCAGCGCCTGCGCTGGCGCGGCGTACGTGGCGGCGCGGCGGCACGTTTGTTCGGCATGCCGCTGGTGACGCGCGCCCCGGGCAGTACGATTCACTTGGGGCGGCGCGTGGCACTCTGTTCGAGTGCGCGCTGGAACCCGGTCGGGGTCAATCATCCGGTCATTCTGCGCACGCTGTTTGCCGACGCGGAACTGCGCATTGGCGATGACAGTGGCTTGAGCGGCGTCACCGTCTGCGCCGCCCGCTCGGTGCGCATTGGCCGCGACTGCTTGATCGGCGCCAATGTGGTTATCACGGATTACGATTTTCATGCGGTGGCGCCGGCGTGCCGGCGCGCCGTCACGGCGCGCGCCGCGATCGGTTGCGCGCCCGTGGTGATTGAAGATAATGTCTGGATCGGGATGAATGCGATCGTCTTGAAAGGTGTGCGGATCGGGCGCAACAGCGTCATTGCGGCCGGCAGTATTGTTACCCATTCCATTCCGGAAAATTGTGTTGCGGGCGGGAATCCTGCGCGCCCGCTGCGCTTGCTGGGTAAGACGGACGCGTGAACAACTTCGCAAATATCTTCCATGCCTATCATGTCAGTGGATAGTTTTATGCGAGATCCCCTGATGGAGTCGGAACTTATGAAACTACTTACTGAAGTATGTATCTTGGCGGGTTTCGTATGTGCGCTGGTCAGACCCAAGTGGCTGGTGTACTTCTTGATTTTCAGCTTGCTGGAGCCGTCGCGCACATTCAGCTTGGGCAACTATACTGTGCTCGGCACGGTCAACATCAAGTTTTGTGAAATCACGCTGGTCTTCCTCGGGCTGGGTGCCTTGCTCAACCACCGCCGGCCGGTCTGGTCGTGCATCAAGGTGAGTGAAGTCATTTTTGCGGTCTTTGCGGTCGTGTCGCTCGTGCGCGGGGTGATGCTGTTCAACTTTGGCGAGGCGGCCTTCAACCAATTCCGCACCTTCGCCGCCATGAGCATGACCCTGATCATTCCTCTGCTTTACCGCACGCGCGACGAGGTGCAGCCCGTCCTGCGCTTCTTTGGCTGCATAGTGTGTGTCGTGGGCGCGATCGAGTTTCTGGACGTGCTGCGGCTCAATCCGCTGACGGACTTTATGAACAGTCCCTATCGCACCATGTCGATGATGGGCGGCACACCCGGCGGCATGCTGGCCATGCCGTTCATCTACATCGCCAGCACTTGGCGTTTTCATGAGCGCGGCCGCATGACGGCCCTGCTCACCATGATCTGGTGTTTCATGTTGTCGGTCCTGAGCGCCTCGCGCGGGGTCTGGATGGGGTTGTTGGGTGGTATTGCCGGCTTGTTCTGGTTGCTGCCGTTGCGCCGCAAAATCGCCACGGTCTTGACGATGCTGGCGTTAATATTGCTGGCTGTGGTGTTTTTTAGCGGCTATTATGTTGAGCGCTATAACGCCAATCTCTCGTCCCGGATCAAGTATATGGTGGACCTCAATGAGGGCAATGTCCAATGGCGCTTGTATGCCTGGCACCAAATGCTGGAAGACATCCGTGAACATCCCCTGGTGGGCTGGCCGTTTGGCTCGGACTCCTCTTTTTATGTGTCGGGCGACCGCTATCAGGAAGTCGCGCCGCACAATGAATACTTGAAGATCGCGCGCTATACCGGCATTTTCGGCTTGGGGGCGTTTCTGGCGTTCCTCACCAGTATTTTCACCACCGGCGTGCGCTTTATTCAGCGCACGCAGGGCACGCGTGCGTGCAATGAGATGATTGGCTTGCTGCTGTGCTTTTTGTTCCATGTCATCACCTCGTTTGTCACCCAGGAATTCACGACCTTGGATATCAGCGCGATTGTCTGGGCTATTCCCGGGATTATTTTTGTCTATGATCTGGCGGACCGTGAACGGCGGCAGGCGCTGTCCAGCGGCGCAGGGGCGCCGCTGCCTGCACGGGCATGAACATTCTGATGCTCAATGCCAATCTGTGCGGGCGCGGCACGTACTGGCGTGCGCTCTGGTTTGCGCGCGTGTGCGCGGCGGGCGGGCGGCATGCTGTCACGCTCTGCACCGTCTCGCCCGAACATGCCTGGCGCCGGCAGACGCGCCAAGAGGGGCTGGTGACGATCAGCGAAGGACCGTCGTGGGGCCATCGTGCGATCCCCGGCTATGGCTCAAACTGGCTGGATATAGCCTGGCGTTGGCAGGCCGTGCGCACCGGCGCGTATGATGTCGTGTATGCCTTTGAACATCATCCCAATGTCGCCTGGCCGGTGTACCTGGGTGCGCGCGCCGACCAGGTGGTCTTGTCGGACTGGTGTGACTGGTATGCCGGCGCGGCCAATGTCTTCCGCGGCTGGCGCCTGCTGCACGCGTGGGATCGCTGGCGCGAAGATCGCATTCGCCGGCGTGCGCGCCGGGTGAGTGTGATCAGCAACTTGCTGGCCCGGCGGGCGGCAGACTTGGGCATCCCCGCGGAACGGCTGCAGCTGCTGCGCGAGGGGGTGGATACCACCGCCATGCGGCCGTACCCGCGCGATGCAGCACGCCGCCGGCTCGACTTGGCGGCTGATGCGCTGATCGTCGGCACGCTCTATGACGGCCATGCCTTTCCTCATCTGGTGCGGGCGTGCGCTGCGTTGCATGCCAAAGATCCGCGCGTGCGGTTGTTACTGGTCGGCCACGCGCGCGCGGCGGATCACGCGCTGGTGGCGCGGGCCGGCCTGACCCACGCGTTTCATGCCACCGGCCGCTGCACAGACGAGGCCTTGCCGTTGTACTTGTCGGCAGCAGATGTCTGTGCGTTGCCGCTCGCAGACACGCTGGCGAACCGCGCCCGGTTTCCACACAAACTGGGTGATTACCTGGCCTGTGCGCGTGCCGTTGTCGTGACGGCGGTGGGTGACTACCCCGCCCTGCTGGCGGCAGCGGATGCGGCCGTTGTCCCGCCCTCGTTGGCGACCTTCACCGCTGCCGTGGACCAGTTGCTGCACGATCCGGCGCGCTGCGCACAGTATGCCGCGCGCGGCCGCGCGTGGGTGGTCGAGCAACTTGACTGGCACGTGCTCGCACCCCAAATTCTGGCCTTTGTTGAAGGCTGTTAATCGTGATTGCCGCAAGGTACCCATGACCCGCTCATCGTTCATTGCGCTGCTCGGAAAACTACTCGCGTCAGTGCTGGTAACCGCCATCTTGGCGCTGTATCCGTTGAGTTACCTCGGCCAAATTGAGCCGTGGCTGCGCACGGCCGTGCTGGCCGGCTTTCTGCTGGTGTTCACCCTGTCGTGGTATCGCTGGATGTGGTGCATCTATGCCTTTGTTTTCAGCATTCCGCTGTTCAACACGCTCCACACCATTTTGCGGTTGCCGTGGCCCGGCCTGAGTGTCAATTACATCTTTCTGGCGGCCCTGTTCTCCTCGTGGTTTTTGCATGCAGTCTGGCGGGTGCCCTTGTCCGACAAAGCGCCGAAGGTGTATTGCGTCACCACCCCGTTTGATGCCTGCTTTGCGGTCTTGGCCCTGATCGTGCTGGCCAACACGCCGATCGGCTGGGTGCGCTTCAACAATATCGCCTGTGCGGGCTTCTATCATGACCTGCCGCGCCAGTTTCTGCAAATTCCTTTTTTTACCCAGCTGGATAACTATCTCGCGTTTACGCGCACCTGGCAGTTCCTGCAGATGGGGCTGACCGTCTACCTGCTGAGCTCGTCTATCCGGCACCGGCATGAGCTGCGCCGCGTCTTGTGGTTGGCGGTCATTGCCGGCGCGCTGGTCAGCATCTACGGGTTGTATCAATATTACACGGGCTTTGGCTGGGTCGGCATCAACTGGTATTTTCTACGGATCAACGCGACCCTGAACGGACCGCACTCCGCCGGTATTTATTTCGCGACGCTGCTGGTCTTGTGTCTGACGTTGCTGGTTGCCACCCAATCGCTGGTGCGCAAGATATTTCTGTTTCTCACAGTCGCCCTGGTCGGCGCCGGTTTGTGGCTGACCGGGACACGCTCGGCGACATTTTCGCTGCTGTTCGTACTGGGTATTGTCGCGGCGCTGTTTTGGTTCATGGCGCTGCTGCACTCGAAGCATGTGCGCGCGATCTCGCTCCTGATGGGCGCGCTCATCCTGTTCATCGGGCCCGGCTATGCGCTGGTCTCGCCCGAGCGCGGCTTGTTGTCGGTGGTCGTGTCCTCGCCGCAATATCGGCGTTTCACCGAAAATTTGAACACGCTGGAGTTTAACAAAGGCGCCATCAACCAATGGCTGGCGTTTCGCTTCTACCATTGGACCACGGCCGCGCGCGTGATCCGCGACTACCCCCTGTGCGGCAGCGGCATCGGCACGTTTGACAAATTGTATCGCGACGCGAAACTGACCGAAGATTCGTATAAGACGGCCTACACCCACGCCGTCTATCTGGATATCCTGGCGGAAATGGGTGTGGTCGCCTTGGCGGCCGTGCTGGGCATGTATTGCCTTGCGATCATGCTCAGCTGGAAGCTGTATCGCGCACGCGAAGTGTCGTGGCGCTGGAAACTTGTCGGGCTGGGCATTCTGATCGCCATCTGCACCACCTATGTGGCGAATTTTGTCACCAGTGATTTCTACTATGTGCCCGAGTTGCAACTATGGATTGCGTTTCTGCTGGCCTTGTTGATCCGCAACTTCCAGATTAATTTCGATCCCGAACCGCATGCCCAGTCGGCCCGCGCACACATGGTCTGGCAGCGCAGTCTGACTTGGTTGCGCCGCCATCCATGCGGGCGGGTGGGCGCCTATGCGCTGGCCATTCTTGTGGTTGGCGCGTGGCTCTATCAATTGGCATCCGCGGCCACGGATGGCTACCGTTTCTTTCGTGCGGCGCGGCCGTACACCCTGATCGATCGCTATTTGGAATATGGCGTCTACGACTATCAGCGCGACGCCTTCCAGAACAAGTATGCGCGCACGGCGGCGGCCGTCTACAAGCCGTTGCGCGTGAAAAGCCGCTATATGCGTGTCTATCTCCGCGCCCGGCATGCGGATGCCGAAACGTGGCCGGTGCCGGTGGCGCTATACCTCGATGATGCCCTGATCAGTTCAACCGTATTGTCCAATCAACAATGGCGCTTGCTCCATCTCGATGTGGCGGCATGGCAGACCAACCTGGATACCAATCAACTCATGCAGTCGGATGGCGTGCCGGCCGTCTTCAGCATGTTTTCCGGCCGAACCTGGAGCCCTTACCAATCCAAGAGCGATCGCGATACGCGCGCCTACGGGGTCGATCTGGGCGCCATTGAGTGGGGCTATTATTGATGGCGGCACTGACCGTGCAGGAACTGCAGTTTGCGCATGACCGTGGCGCGTGGCGGCTCGGGCCGTTGTCGTTTGAGGTTGCCCGCGGCAGCTTACTGTGTTTGCTCGGGCCGAATGGCTGCGGCAAGAGTACGTTGTTGCGCATCTTGGCGCGCCAATGGCGTGCCACCGGCAGCGTGCGCATCTGCGATCTGCCTCAGCACGCCTATTCCGCCATTGGCTGGGCAGCGGTCGTCGCCTATCTGCCCCAGACCGTGACGGTTGACTATGACTACAGTGTTGAAGAAACCGTCAGCTTTGGCCGCTACGCGCATACCCGCGCCTTGGGCTTCCTCAGCACTAGCGATCATGCCGCCATCGACGCGGCCTTGCATGCCACCGCCACCACCGCCGTGCGCGAGCGCCTCTTGTCAACCTTGTCGGGCGGCGAGCGGCAGCGCGTCTTGCTGGCGTCCGTCCTGGTGCAGCAGCCGCAAATCCTGCTGCTGGATGAACCAACGACGGCATTGGATGTGCAACACCAAGTCGCGCTCTGCCGTGTGCTGCGCCAGTGTGTCGCGGAGGGCATGACGGTGGTCATGGCTTCGCACGATCTGTCGCTGGCCGCCCAAGTTAGCGATGCCTGCATCCTGCTGCAGCATGGCCGCATGTTCACCCAGGGCACACCCGCGCAAGTCCTGCAAGAAGGGCCGCTGCGCGCGGTGTACGGTGCGGCGATTGAAGTGCTGCGGCATCCAACGCAGCCGTATCCCATCATCGTGCCGCGCATGCCGGCGCGTAACGCGGCCCCGCCGGGCGCGGCCTGTGCATAAGGCCCTCACCCGTGCGCGCTGGCTGCGCGTGATGGTGCGCTATGGCGCGGTCGCGGGCCTGGCGCTGGCGATCTTGCCGTGGATCGGGCCGGTCTCCGTGACGCCGCGTGGCATTTACCACGAATGGCGCAGCGCTTCGGCCGGCGCGCCCCAACGCGATATTCTACTTACCCAGCGCATGCCGCGCGTGCTGCTGGGCGTCTGCATCGGTGCGGCGCTGGGTATGGCCGGCGCCAGCTTCCAGGCGCTCTTGCGCAATCCATTGGCCACGCCGTACACCTTGGGGATTGCCAGCGCCGGCGCTTTGGCGGCGGCTGTCACCTTGGCGATGTCGCAAACGCTGGTGCTGGGCAGTCTCGTTATGACGCCCTACCTCGCCGCCCTCATCGGCAGTGGCGTGGCCGCGGCCGGCATGTTTGTCGTGGCCCGGCGCCTGCATCATGTGGCGACCCATGTCCTGCTGCTGACCGGCGTGGCGGTCAATATGTTTTGCGGCTCGGCCTTGCTGGTCGTGCGCTATCTGGTGGATCCCTATCATCTGGTGACCGTCGATCGCTGGTTGATGGGCGGCCTCATGACGGTCGGCTGTGCCGATGTGCTGCATGTCGCGCCGTTCCTGGCCGTCGGCGCCAGCATCATCATGCTGCACGCGCACAGTCTGAACCAATTGGCCTTTGGCGCCGAATTGGCGCGTGCGCGCGGCGTGCGCGTCGAACGCGTGCTCTTGTGGTCGTTTGTCGGCAGCGTGCTGATGACCGCCGGCGCGGTCGCGGTCAGCGGTCCGATCGGCTTTGTCGGCTTGCTCGTGCCGCATGCCGTCCGCATACTGTCCGGCGTGGATCAACGCATTGTCCTGCCGGCTAGTGCGCTCATGGGTGGGGTTTTGCTGGCGACCTGTGATGCGCTGGCGCGCACCTGTGTGGCGCCTACCGAGATTCCTGTGGGCGTGATTACGGCCTGCCTCGGCGCGCCGCTGTTTGTCATCATGCTGCTACGGCGTAACGCGGCATGCACCCTCTGACGCGGCGGCGCGCGGCGGGGGATCATCAATCCACGCGCCCAACATGATCCGCGCGGGCAGTTTTTTCCACACCAGATAGACCAACAGGTTTTCACTCGGATAACAGCGGATCACCGCCGTTTTTGTGCGCATGCCGTTGTATTGGTAGAGCACACCGTGCCCGCGCTTTTGCAGCGCATGCGGGCCGTCCACGATGGCATGCGTGTCAGCGTCAAGCAAGCCAATCCGCCACATGTGGCCGGCAAACAAATTGCTGAGCGCCGGCTGCACATCGCGCACAATCAGAAAATCCTTGCGGGCGCGCGGCGTGTACTTGACCACCGTACACTGGCCCGCATCCAGATACACCGCCTGCGCGTGCAGCGCGCCTTCCATCCGCAAACGCGCCCGCGGCGAGGCTCGCAGCGTATCCACGTTAATCTCCCAATGATGGAAAAAATTGCTGTGCGCCACCCGCGGCGCATTCAGCGCCATAAAGCGGCGCGCAACATACGTGCGCGTGAAGGGCGTTTCGCCGTGCCGCAAGCCCTGCAAGTCTTTGGGCGCCACCTTGATTGCCACCCCGTGCGCGGGATTGACCGAGGTCACCTGCACGCTGCACGTGCCGCCGTGGACCAAGGCAAAGCCGGCGGCCGTGTTGCCGCTGTGGCTCCAGCCACTGGTGTTGCCCGCTTGCACCCAGTACACGTAGGTTGTTCCCGCCACAACGGTCGCGTCCGCAAACGTCGTGGCCGCATACACATCGGTCGACCAGTTCGGTGTATCGTCGTCGGTGCGGTGCGGCGCTTGCTCACTGCGCCACACGCGATAGCGCGCGGCGTAGCGCACGGCGTTCCAGGAGAGGACCACTTTGTCGTCATACATGCCATCACTGGCATCCAAGCCTACCGGCACGGCCGGTACCGGCCACTTGGGCGGCACCCGGTGCTGCAGTTCAACGCGGTCCGCGCGCACGGTGACGCCCTCATAGACAAACGGATGCGGAAACGCCGGACTGCTGAAACAAACCTGATACACGCCCGCTGCCAGCGGCACGCTGTAGCTGCCATCCGCGGCCGTGACGGCACACAGCGCGACGGCGGCCTTGCCACTGCGGATGATCGTGCTGACACCCGCCATGCCTTCGCTGCTGGTGTACTCCCCGTCGCCATTGGCGTCCTGATAGACCACGCCGGCCAGCCGCGTGGTCATGATGTTATCGCCCAGCGACGGCATCCGCGCAGACGCGCGCGACACCGGCATTGCACAGGCAAGGCCGATTGCGAGTAAAGTCGTAATATGGTATGCTGATACGCTGGAATACATAAAGCAGTAAAGCTATCTACTAGTAGTATACGCCAAAACCGACCGCGAGTCAATAGCACAGGAAGACGTTATGACCAGAATCCAATTGCAGCAGGCATTGCACGCCACGCGCATCATCGTGCTGGACGGCGCTTGGGGCACGGAACTGGCGCGCCGCGGCCTGCCGCCCGGCGAAGCCCCGGAACGCTGGAATGCGACCCACGCCGCGCGCGTCGCCGAAATTCCCGCCGCCTATGTTGCCGCCGGCGCGCGCATTGTATTGACCAATACCTTCGGCGGCAGTCGCTGCAAACTGGAAAAATGCGGCTTGGCGGACCGCGTCGAAGAGCTCAACCGCTGCGGCGCGCGCATCTCCAGGGAGGCCGTGCGCGGCGCGGCGTTCGTCTGCGCCTCGATCGGCCCCACCGGCGAATTTCTCGAACCGCTCGGCGACAGTGCCCCGGAACAAATGCAAGCCGTCTTTGCCGAACAGATCCGCGCGTTGCTCGCCGGCGGCGCGGATATGCTGTTGATTGAAACCATGACCGACCTGCAGGAAGCGCTCTGCGCCGTGCACGCCGCGCGCGCGACCGCGCCGGACGTGCCGCTGGTCGTCTCCATGACCTTTGACAAAGGGCTGCACGGCTATGCGACCATGATGGGCGTCACCCCGGCGCACGCCGCGCACACCTTGACCGCCGCCGATGTCGATGTAATCGGCACCAATTGCGGCAACGGTATTGAAAACATGGTCGAGATCGTGTGCGAACTGCGCGCCCACACCGATCGGCCAATCTGGGCCCGACCCAACGCCGGCCTGCCGCAACTGGTTGACGGCCAGACGGTGTTTCCCGAAACACCGGAAGTGATGGCGGCGAAAATCCCGGCGCTGGTCGCGGCCGGCGCAACGCTGATCGGCGGCTGTTGCGGCACCACGCCCGCACATATTCGCGCATTCGCCGCACACATTGCGTAAGCACTGGCGGATGTTCCGCACTCACCCTGCCGCTCGACAAGGAGGCCCGTTATGATCATGCGCACAGCCATGCTCACACCCTTCATCGGCTGCCTGACATTGTTGTTGCTGTCGCTGCCTGCCGTGGCGGATCAGTCGCCCTGTGATTTTGTCACCAACACCATTCTGCAGGCAGAGCAGGACAAGGCGGCCTGGACCCAAGCCAAGTCCGACAACGACTCGTTCTGGTCCGGTGAGCAGGTCAGTCTTAGCAAGCTCATGACCGACGCCGATCTGATTGTGGTCGCCACCTGTGACGGCTCCGTCATGCGCGAGGCCTTCAGCATCGGCGATACTACCTACCAGTTCATTAACAAGCTGCGGGTCAACCGGGTGATCGCCTCGCGCTGGTCACCTGCCGATACCCGCCAGCATATGACCAGTGTCAGCAACACCTGCTTTGTCTATCTGGCGATCCGGCAGATGGTTGATGCGGAGATTGTCAACGATCCCGCGCTGGTGCTGCACAAGGAGTATTTGCTCTGGTTGCGCCTCGTCAGCATCAGCGCCGCGGACCTCACCAGCGCGGGCGTCACGCTGCCGGTCAGTCGCACGGCGCTGTATGCCGCGTGCGTCGGCAAAAAGGGCTGTGTCCCACTTGACGCCGCGCCGCGCGAACAAGCGCTGGGCGCGGTCGCGCCCGAGGCGACCAATCTGATGGAGCGCATCGAACGCGAAACGCGCACGCGCGACCAGCAATACTATCTGGGCAGTTTTAACACGACCAATCGCGGCAATATCCTAAACGCCGTGCGCGCCCTGGCCAAGGCCATGGCGGGCGCGCCGGGTCGGCCGGCCTTGCTCGCGGACGCGCAGCGCAATCTCAACATGCCGACCAACATTGATCTGGCCGCGCTGGCCGCCACGCCGCGCTTCAAATGCGCCGACTACGTGCCGGAGTAACCCGCGCCGCGCCACTGCTGCAGACAGAGATTAACAAAGAGTTAAAGAGCAAAGGAGAATCTCCAACCGACAGTTCTTGTCGTTTGCAGCCAACAAAAAACCGCTGCTGCTCCTTGCCTCTCTTACTCCTTGTTATCCTGCTGCGCCGTTGCTGTGCCGGCCACTTCAGACTTCAACATTTCTTGTTCGATATGCGCTCTTTGGCGCCGCATCCTCATTGACACGCGGCCCACCACTTTGGTATACTGTCCGCATCAGTAATGGGGGATCAGTATGAATGCACAAAAAGTTTTTGCGGAACCGCAACTAGGCCACCTTTCCTTAGGAACAGCATTACGCTTCATTCTCTTCCTTGTACCCGTCGGCCTGCTGGGCATCCTGCTGTACCTGGGCCCGGGGCGCGGCACCGATGTGCACAAAGTAGCCGCGGCAGTGACCGAAGTGCTGGCGGCAATCCTGTGGGGCATTCTGGTCTCCGGCATTCGCGTGGCCGCGCAGTGGGAACGCGGGGTGGTTCTCCGCCTCGGACGGTTCCAGTCGGTCAAAGGGCCGGGCATCATGTATATCATGCCCTTCCTCGATAATATCCGCTTTGTCGATCTGCGCTTGCTCACGCTCAACATTCCCAGCCAACAGGTGATTACCAAGGACAATGTTCCCGCGGCCATTGATGGCGTCCTGTTTTTCCGGGTGGCCGATGCGGAGAAGGCCATCATTAGCATTCAGGACTTCGCGTTTGCCATCGCCCAGTATGCCCAAGCGACCTTGCGCGACGTCGTCGGCGGCCTCTCGCTGGACGAACTCTTGTCCGAACGCGAGCATATCCAGAAACGGATTGCCGAGATCGTCGAAGAACACATTCGCGCCTGGGGCTTGCATCTTGACTCCATTCGCCTGCAAGACATTGAAATGCCCGAAGACCTGAAACGCATCATGTCACGCCAAGCCTCGGCCGAGCGCGAAAAACGAGCCACAATTACCAAAGCGGAGGGCGATAAGATTGCGGCCACCAATCTGGCAGCCGCGGCCGTTATCATGCAACAGACACCGGGCGCGATGAAACTGCGCACCCTGCAAACCATCGATGGGCTCGGGGCGGGTCCCGCAAATACGGTCGTCATGTTTCCCATGGAACTGACCGAGACCATTGGCAATATCCTCAAATCCATCGCGAAAGGTACTGCCGCGCCGGCCTAAAGGTCTGCCACATCTGCCCCCCGCGCAGCTGCTGCGGCCGGGCATGCACAAAGAGTAAAAGAGGGGCCGCAATCGACAATTTTTGTCGTTTGCAGCCGGCAAGAAATCGTTGTGCTCCTTGACTCGTTTACTCCGTCTCCAATTTCACCGCCGCGCTTGGGCGCGTCAGGCGAACAGGCCGAGGACGGACATGTCAACATACTGGCTGAAGAGCGTGGCGATCGTCGTGCGCTTTTCTGGATTGTCGGGCTGGATTTTGGCCGCCATGGTGGAAATGCGACTGGTGGCCTGAAACGCGGGAAGCTCACTGAGCACGACCGGCACCTGCACCTGACACAGCATCTTGACGATATGCGGCTTGGGCGCGACACCGTCGGTCAAGACAAGCCCGGCCACATGCGCGCGCAAGGTTTGCAGGTGCTGTTCTTCGCTGGCGCAGGCGACCAGCAGATCCGACTGCTCGCCGCTGGTGACCAGCAGCGTTTGCGGCGCAACCCGCTGGGCCATTTCATTGCTGAAATGCGTGACCAGCACCACGTCCGCAATCAGTTGTGCCGCCCGCTCCTCGCCGCTGAGAAACACGCCGTCAACCAGCGTCGCAATCTCCCGCACGGTCGGCTGGCTGAGCAAGGGCATGTACGGCAGGACGCCGACCACACGAATGGCATGCCACGCCAGCGCGCGCCGCACATAATCGTTGACCTCGTCCAGTTTGTCGGGCGCGACTTTGTTCAGCAGCACGCCGGCAATCGGCACGTGGTGCGCGCGGAACAGTGCCACGTTCAATAAAATCTCATCGACCGGTTTGCCAATGCCGCCGCCCGCCACCAGCACGACCGGGCTCTCCAATAATTGCGCCACCCGCGCATTCGACAGGTCGAACACCGCGCCGACGCCGGCGTGGCCGGTGCCTTCCAGCAGTACAAACGCTTTGTCGTGGGACAAGTGCTCAAACGCGTCACACACCCGCCGTGCCAGCGTCTCCGGGGTGCGGTGGTCAATGTAGCTGCGCGTGAAATCGCGCGGTACCGTGATCGGGCTCATCAGCGCCGGCGCATCATGGAGCGGGAAACACGAACGAATCAGCCAGACATCCTTGTCGACTTTGGTGCCGTCGTCGAGTTGCACATAGCGCTGCCCGACCGGTTTCATAAAGCCAATACGATCCGTGTGTTGCAGCGCGTGCATCAGCAAACCCAACGATGCAGTGGTCTTGCCATCATCCTGGCGGGTGGCGGCGATGAACAGGCGTGGCGGCTTCACTGGATGACCTTGTGGTGCGGGTGTTCGCGCAGAAATCGCGCAACGGCAAGGCGAGTTGGCATCGCCTCCTGCGCGCCGTGTGTGGTGACACTCAGCGCCGCAGTGGCGCTCGCATAACGCACGGCATCAGCCACGGTGGCGCCACGTGCCAAGGCGGCGGCAAGGCCGCCGTTAAACGCATCCCCGGCGGCAACGGTGTCAACCGCGCGCACCGTAAAGGCCGGTGTGTCGAAGATGCCGGCAGCATGCGCACAGACGGCGCCGTGCCGGCCACGTGTGATGATCACCGTGGGCACGCCGCGCGCACGCAGCAGACGCGCGGCCCGCCAGGCCGCCGCGCGCGTCGTCACCGGAAAGCCAACCAAGGCGGCGGCCTCGTGTTCATTGGGTGTGATAACATCGCACAGCCGGTACAGCGCGGCCGGCAATGGCTGCGCCGGCGCGGGATCAAGAATGACCCGCACCCCGACGGCCCGCGCCGCGCGCGCGGCGGCGCACACCATGGCTAGCGGCAACTCCAATTGCAGCAACAGACTGGCTGCGCCGGCCAAACGGCGCGCGCAGCGTTGCACATCAGTGCGTCTGACGCGCGCATTGGCGCCGGGCGCCACGGTTATCAGATTTTCGCCATGGCGTGCCACCGTAATCAAGGCCACCCCGGTTGGCGTGGCCCGCTCACGCGCAATGTCCACGATATGCACGCCTGCGTTTGTCAAACTTGCCAAAGCCAGATCGCCATTGCCATCTCGGCCTACCCGCCCAATCAGCCAGACCGGCACGCCAAGGCGCGCCACGGCCACCGCCTGATTCGCGCCCTTGCCGCCGGGCGTTATACGAAAGGCGCTGGCCAGCGCCGTCTCACCCGCGCACGGCAGCACGGGCGCCTGCGCGACCAAGTCAATGTTGATACTGCCGAAAACGAGAAGGTGCATAAGGCATGGTCAAGGGTCAAGGGTCAAGGGTCAAGGGTCAAAGGTCAAGGGTCAAGGGTCAAGGGTCAAGGGTCAAGGGTCAAGGGTCAAGGGTCAAGGGTCAAGGGTCAAGGGTCAAGGGTCAAGGGTCAAGGGTCAAGGGTCAAGGGCCAAGGGTCAAGG
>Ga0268276_1000253_pt1 | contig 64410 bp, 65 predicted proteins | sample saktaG_4_FD_190145 | JGI IMG/M metagenome (GOLD analysis project Ga0268276, IMG submission 190145) | Saline water microbial communities from Sakinaw Lake, British Columbia, Canada - sak_2010_1_5_45m | ecosystem: Environmental > Aquatic > Non-marine Saline and Alkaline > Saline ... | reverse complement strand
AGATGTTTCCCAGTCATTGATAGCTAAGATAGAGTCAAATCGCATAGATCCTACTTTTACAAAAGTGAAGAAGATATTTGATGTTCTCGATGAACTAAAAAATAAGAATGAGCTTAAAGCAGGGGATATTATGACAAGAAAACTAATTTATGTTAATGCTGATGATAATATAACAAATGCAATAAATAAGATGAGAAAATATGAGATATCACAGCTTCCTGTTTTTAATAAGAACAATGTTGTTGGGCTTGTTTCAGAAACCATTATCCTGGACTCAATATCAGGCAATAAAGCAGATAAAATAAAAACATTAACCATCAAGGACATTATGCAGGACTGCCCGCCGATTGTTTCTAGAAAGACATCTACAAGCATCATTTCTGACCTATTGAAGCAATATCCTATTGTGTTGGTGACCGAAGAAGGAAAACCAAACGGTGTGATAACAAAATCAGATATGTTAAGAACACTCTACAAAGGTTAGTTATTTATTCTATAGTGGTAACAAATCGAAAGATTTATAAACTATTAAATATACCTTTATGGATTAAGGAGTGTAAAATGGAAAAAAATCAGGAAAATCAAAATGAGTATTATAAATCATCATTAAATGCAAAAATACCTCTTGCTGAGATGGTAATAAAAGAGGCGTATAATAATCAGATAAATATTGTTAAAAAACAACAGGAAATAGTAGAAAAGATGGGTTTTATTGAAAATGTTTCTTTTATCAATATAGTGCCTAGAAGGGGTGAGAGATTAATGAGACGCAATGGCTTTGTCATTGGATTAAAAGAGATATATGTTGGTGAAGAAAGTAAACAACTATTTGAAGCAGGAATATACACTGAAGAGGAAAATAAGATTTATGATTCTGTTGAGGTCTCTGAAAAGCCCTTTGGTTATACATTTGGCTTTAGTGTTAAATTTCCAGAAAAAAAATATAGCATAGTTATTGACTCAGAAAAAGGAGAGAGTGTGCCTATTAACTCAGAAAATTTAGAAAATAAATTAAAAGAACAGGGTTTAAAACCTTCTCTAGTAAAAAAAGCTCAAACTAAATACAATGATGAAAAATGGGATAAAGAACAGGTTTATCAGGTTTTCTTTAATTATGCAATATCTGAAAAAAAAATAGATGAGTTTAGAAAAATGAAAGTAGAAGAAATTAAGGATGACTTTAGAAATGGTATAAAAAAACCATTGGAAAAAGCAATTGATTACATTGTAAATCTTGAATTGAAATAAGCTTAAAATAAATTCTTTAATTTTCCAAAATCATAAACCTTGTCAGCTACAACAAAGACTTCAAAGTTGCTTATATCCAGGTCAAGGAATGGACTCAATAGTTTCTCACTTAAAACATCATTGCCTTCTGTTGCAAGGCAGAAAGAAGGAATAACAACAAGTTTTTTTCTTTTGTATTTTCCTTTTAAGAAGCATTTGAATTTTTCTCTTCTTAAATCCTCTCTTAGTGATATTGCAGGATGCTCGTGGCCTATCACAATTGTTTTTGCTTTTTTGAGGATGTTTTTATCTGGAATTTTATGGCCATGTGTTATTAAAACATCTCCAGCAAAGTAATAATCAACAACACTTACATTTTTTTTACTTGCAATAGGTACAAGAATTGTGTCATGATTGCCTTTAACCAATATAATTTCATCGCAGAATTTAGCTAAAAAATCCAGTAATCTTAATGTTTCTCTCCACTCCTGCTCTGAGATTGTGCCAAATTCATGCTTTATATCCCCATTTATTATTATCTTCTTAAGTTTTATTCTTCTTCTTTTTAGTTCAGAGAATATCTTGCTTAATCTTTTAATCACATCTTTAAACTGGAACCTTGGAACAAGAATGCCCTGCCTGTTAAGTGCTTCCTCATAACCAATATGGAAGTCAGCTAAAACAAGGATATTTTGATCCTTAATCAAAAGACCTAAATCAACAATCTTTAAATTTAATTCCATTTTATTCCATCTTATGTTTTAATCCAATCTTTGCTAGAGTCATCTGGTGCATTCTTCTTAGGAATTCCATCTTGTCTTCCATTCTCATAACATCCAAATGCCCCTGCATAACAAGGTTAAGTGCAAATGGTGAGGGAATATTTGTTGTTATCTGTTTTATTTTGATTTTTTTATCTTCTATCTGCTTTAAAACAAGCTTTGCATTTTCAATATCCATCAAATCCTCTAATACCTCACGCCTTGCTTCTTTTAAAATAGAAAAATTAGTTGATATCCTTTTTACAGCACTCATTAAAATCATTGATGAAACCTGCTGCCTTCCAACCCCCATTTTTCTGCCACCATAATTTCTTAATATCATTAAAGCACGAGTTGCACAGTGCCTAAACCTTCTTTTCAAAACCTCTGTTTTGTCAATTGCCATATTAAGCACAAGCTCAAGCTTATCAGACTTAAGGATATTCAATGCCTTTATGCTGTTTATTCCTTTTTCAGATGCAATGTAAAACCCGTTGTCGCTTATCCCTATCTCAACATCCCTGTGCTGGACACGCGAGATTGCAAAAGCAATAGCCCTTGAAAGAACATCATTTACCCTTCGCCCATACAGGCTGTGAAAAATGCAGTATTTTCTTTTCTCATCACTGTATGATTCAATTAATAATTTTTTTACAGATGGAATTTCTGCATAAAAATACTGCTCCTGAAAATAATTAAATATTGCATTGGCTGCATTCTTGTCTACATAAAGATAATCATTGATGAATTTTATTATTTCTTCCTTGCTTTGTTTTTTCAGGAATTTTTCTTCCATATATCTCCTGAATCTTCCTATCTCCAATGCAAGGTCAAAACTTAAAGGCAGGCTTTCAGAAACCCATGAGGGAATTGTCGGCGGCCTGTTGACAGAAGAGCTTACATAAGCAACCATTCCTTTTGAATATAAGAACTCATATATGCTTCCCCCAAGCACAAAAACATCACCTTTCTTCATTTTTTCTAAAAAGGCCTCGTCTATCTTCCCTATTGTCTGCTCACCAACCTTTACAATAACAAAAGTTTCATCCGGTATTGTTCCGATGTTTGTCATGTATGTAACTCTTGCAAGCCGCCCTCTTCTGCCAATCATCCCTGTTTCCTCGTCGTGCCAGATTTTAGCGTAGATATGCCTGTCCTCAAGAGAGGTGTATTTTCCGCAGAGATAGTCTATAACCTCCCTGAATTCAGCTCTTTTTAAGTCATTAAAGCAATAACTATTTTTTATTAGTGAGAATAATTCATTTATGTGTATTTTCTCTGCGATTGCAATGCCATAAATCTGCTGCGCAAGAACATCAAGGCAGTTTCTTGGAATGTGAATTTTGTCGATTTTTTCTTCTATAGCAGATTTCAATAAAACAGCACATTCAACCAAATCATCCCTGTTAAGAACAATTATTCTTCCTTTAGATATGTCATGCAGCTTGTGGCCTGAGCGGCCGCATCTCTGCAAAGCGCGCGCAACAGATTTTGGAGAGCCGAGAAGTATAACCAAATCAATATATCCGATATCTATTCCAAGCTCAAGGGAAGTGCTTGAAACAACTACTTTTAATTTGCCCTTTCTTAATTTGTTTTCAACATCATGCCTGTGAGTTTTTGACAAAGAGCCGTGATGGGCGCCTATGTTTTCAGTATAATTCTTTGGAAAACTATCCTTAAGATGGTCAACAACCCTTTCAGTAGCAGCCCTTGTGTTTGTAAAAATAAGGGTTGTTTTGTGATCCTGTATTAACTTATCAATAAGATTATACATTGAATCTTGCATTTCCTCATGGGTTGTATTTATTAAATCAGGAACAGGGCTCAAAACCTTTAAATCCATTTTTTTTATGAATTGGACATTAATAATCTTACAGTCTCTCGGCTTTTCATTTTCAAATCCAACAAGAAATTGTGCAATTTCATCCAATGGGCTTATTGTTGCACTCAAGCCAACCCTGCATATATGCTGTGAAAGCCTTTGAAGCCTTTCCATGCTTAATGATAAATGAATACCTCTTTTGTTATCTGCCAATGCATGTATCTCATCAACAATGCACCACTCAACATTTCTTAATAACTCCCTGAATTTTATTGTAGAAAGCAAGATAGCTAATGATTCAGGAGTTGTTATAAGTATGTGAGGCGGATGTTTAAGCATCTTTGACCGCTCTGATTGTGTTGTATCCCCTGTCCTTACAGCAACTTTTATTCCAAATTTTTTTCCTGCAATTTCTTCTATCTGCTTTAATGGCTCTTTAAGATTTACTTCAATGTCATAATTTAATGCCTTTAGTGGAGAAATATAAACACAATATATCTTATCCTCTAAAATTCCTTTTTCAGCAGAATCAACCAGCTCATTTAAAATTGACAAAAAAGCAGTCAGTGTTTTTGTTGCTCCTGTTGGAGCTGATATTAACACATTAGAACGCGAATGAACATCCATTATCCCGTAAAGCTGAGGCAGGGAAAACTCTTTAAACCGAGAAAAGAACCACTTCTTTACAAGAGGATTCATTATATTTATTATTTCATTTTCAGTGTTCGGCTTTTCCTTAACTTCAATCATGCTTGTAAAGAAATATTATACGCTTATAAAACTTATTAAAAATAATTAATTAAAAAAATAGAATTACTTTCTTGCTTTTTCTACTTTGCCATGTAGTAGAGCATCTAATGACTGGTCATTGACTTTTTTTACGCACCATCTGACTCCGCCGATATCTCCCTTTGCCCGGCCCATCTTTCCGCCTATGCACTCTATCATGACTTCATCATGCTCATCAACAAGTTTTGTTGCACCATCGCCTGGCAGAAATGCAGTTACCTGCTTTCCATTCTTTATCAGCTGGACCCTTACGCATTTTCTCATTGCAGAGTTTGGCTGTTTTGCCTCTAACTGAACCTTTTCCAAAACAATTCCCTTTGCTTGTGATGATCCTCCTAATGGATCTGATTTTTTCTTGAGGTTGAGAGTCCTGCGGGTATATTTCTTGCTGTTCCACCTAAACGTATGCCTTCTCTTCTTGAGCTTTTTTCCAGCATTTATTCCAGATGATTTCTTTCCCATTTTTAGATAACCTTTATTTCGTTTATATCAAAATACCTTTTGACAGTCTCTTCATAATTTCTTAGGTTTTGCCCGTTTCTTCCTATTAAGAGGCCTTTTGTTTTTGTATCTGGCCCAACGATTGTAACAACCTTATCATCAACTTTTATTTCCTTTCCAATTAAAGGGCGGATGATATTTGCAACAAACATCTCAAGATAGGGGTTGAATTCTACTATTTTAATCTTTCTATTTAATTTTTCTTTAATCTTTTTTACATTAACTCCTTTTTTTCCAATTGCCTTTGCTATCTGGTTTTCTTCAACCACAAAAACCAAGAGCGAATTTTTATCAACAAAGCAGTCCTTTAGCCTTGCCCTTGTCAGGTTCTCAAAAAAAGACATAAACTTCATAAGATTTAGGTCATACTTTATCTTCATTGTTATTCCTTTAATACACCAAGCATAGAGATAGAATATTGCTTTTTGCAGGTTACACCTAATTCATCATTTGGCTGATCTAAAATTATAACAGGAATTTTTAAGAGCTTGGAATAATATTCCAGATCCTTTTTTGAAATTGCATTGCAGTTTGATGCAACATAAATTTTTTCAAGCTTATTAAGCTTTAAATTCTTCATTACAACCTTTGTTCCAATAATAATCTTCCTTGTTTTTAAGTCTTTTTTTATATCGCTTAATAATTGTTTTTTAGCCATTTTAACTCCTCTTAACCTTTGTTATCAAGCCAGGCAATCCTGTTCCAACAGGAACTGGCTGATTGAGCATAACATTTTCAACAACTGAGTTAAGGTTATCTATTTCTCCAATAAGGCTTGCATTAAAAATGTGTTTTATTGGTGTCTCAAAAGATGCCCTTGCAAGAACGCTTGATTTTTCCTTTACAACACCATACCTTGTTACCCCTTTTATTGTTCCTGTGGCGCACATTGTATCAGCGACGAGCATAAGATGCCTTATATCAACATTCAAGCCCTGGTTTTCTATAACCTTATAAACCTCATTTATTATTACCTGCCTTGCTGCTTCCACACCAAGAATACTTGCTATCTCAAATACACTATTTGAGATTGTCCTTGTTTTATCAACAAAGTCAAGCTCTAAAATCTTTTTAAGATTTGTTCCTGCTGTTATTATTAAAAATTCATCGCCTTTCTTAATTGGCAGCACTTGTGTAATGCCTTTTATTCCCTGCACATAGATTTCCTTAATTTTCTCTTTGGTTTTAAACAGCTGGTTAAGCTCTTTTTCCTTTTCATTAAGTTTTAATGTAATAACATCTCCTTTTTTTGAAAGAGCAAGTTCCTTAAAATTAGCCTTTATGCTTTTTTGAATTTCTGGGTAATCAATGCTAATCTCCTGCATCTTTTTTTCATCAAACTTTATATCAATTTTTGATTCAGCTATATCAACAACAAATTCAGAAACAATTTCCTTAAGTGTTGTTTCCTTTATTGATAAAGCCAGTTTCTTTATATCCTTGCCCTGATTATATGGTTTTTTTAAATAAATCTCTGTCATTGGTGTGCTTATATTTTTTTTGCCATCAAGTATCTCAATGATTCTTGGAAGACCCATTGTAACATTCATCTCTGCAACACCTGCAAAGTGGAAGGTATTTAAAGTCATCTGGGTTCCAGGCTCACCAATAGATTCTGCAGCAACAAGCCCTACAGACTCCCCTGGCTGAACCAGCATTTTATTATATTGTATCACTGTTTCTTCGAGGATTTTCTTCAACGTTGCCTCGCTTATTTTTTTAGGCAGTTTTTCTTTAAGGTCATTTATTACCTTTAAAGGCAGCTCTCCTTCATATTTTTTAAGTAAATTATTCATCAAATTTCACCAATTATTCTATTACGGACTTAATTATATTTTTAACATTAAGTATTCCGCCATCAGACTTTGAAACATCTATTCTATCTTCTCCATAATCAAACTGTATAATTTTTCTGCTTGAATCCCTGACAGTATTGTCATATTCAATTTTCAAATCCTGCAATGCATTTGCTAATCTTCTATATAAATAACCTGATTTGGGTGTTCTCAGTGCAGTATCCATAAGACTGTCTCTTCCAGTCATAGATGCAAAGAAGAATTCCCTTGGGTTTAGTCCTTTCTTGAACCCATCTGCTATGAAACCATGTGCTTCAGGACCAAGATCTCCTTTTTTGAAGCATGATAACGTTCTTTCATTATAGCCCTTTTCTATTCTTTTGCCCCTCATAGCCTGCTGGCCAACACAGGCAGCCATTTGTGCCAGGTTAAGCAGATTTCCTCTTGCTCCCGAATCTGCCATTATCATCATATGTGTTTCCTTATTTGAATAATCAGAAACAATCTCTCCTGTTTCATTTCTTGCTTTGTTTAATAATTCCAATATCTTCAGTTCAAGTGTTTCCTTTAATGTCCTGCCTGGGAATGCCTGCAATGTACCATCATGATATCCCTGGGTTAATACCTTAACATCTTCCCTTGCTTTTGCAAGAGTATTATTTATTTTGTTTATTGCTTCTTGTGGAAGGTCAGCATCTGATATTCCTATTGTAAATCCCCTTTTAATCAGGACTGCTGTGCCTAACCTGAATATTGCTTCTATTATTTTTATTGCCTCTGCTTCCCCATACTTTTTGTGTATGTTTCTCAGCATAAGGCCCTTTCCTCCTCCAATGTTTGCACTGTCTATAACACCCTCTATCAGTTTTCCATTCTTAATTATCACTGTCTCCCCAGGTTTTGATTTTCCTATAAAATTAAAGTCAGGAGGCATCAGGATGCTGAATACCTCTTTTCCGCTTATAATATCTTTTTTACTTAATGTGGAGAAGTCTGTTATTCCTGCAGATAACAAAAGGTCAATAGCATCCCTCCTTGAATATTTGCCTTCTTTGGTAAGCAGGTAATTTCCTGAGATTGCATCTTGTATTGCTCCAATAATGCTTAATCCGTATCTTGGAGATATAAGCTGCGTCTGTACCATCATAAGGATTTCAGCTTCTGCCCTTGCCTCTTCTGTCTGTGGAATATGCAAATTCATTTCATCTCCATCATAATCTGCATTATATGGGTGAGCAACTGTAGGATTAATCCTGAATGTTTTTCCTGGAAGAACTCTAACCTTATGGCACATCATAGACATTCTGTGCAAAGATGGCTGCCTGTTGAATATTGCTATATCACCATCAATTAAATGCCTTTCAACTACATACCCTAAATTAATTTCTTCAATTAATTGTTCCCTTGTTTCATCAGTTATCTTCTTCTTCTTACCATCAGGTCTTGCTATATAATTAGCCCCGGGGTAATTGTTCGGACCAATTTTAACAAATCCCTTAAGATATTCCATGTTCCATTCATTAACCCTTTCAGGAATAGTAAGCTTCATTGCTATAACTTTTGGTACACCCACTTCATTTAAGCTAAGCATTGGATCAGGGCTTATGACAGTTCTTGCTGAAAAGTTAGTTCTTTTGCCAGCTAGGTTGTGCCTTATTCTGCCCTCTTTACTTTTTATTCTCTCTGTTATTGTCTTTAATGGGTCGCCTGAACGATGCCTTGCAGGCGGAAGCTGGGCAATGTTATTATCAAAGAATGTTGTAATATGATATTGCAATAAATCCCATAAATCTTCTATGATAATCTCGGGTGCTCCTGCATTTATATTTTCAAACAGCCTTTGATTTATTCTAACAATATCTCCTAACTTATGAGTTAAATCATCCTCGCTCCTTTCACCGCTTTCCAAGGTTATAGAAGGCCTCATTGTAACAGGAGGTATAGAAAGAATTGTCAAGACCATCCACTCAGGCCTTACTGCTTTGGGGTTTAAGCCAAATACTTCACAATCATCATCAGTTATCTTTTCAAGCCTGGTTCTTACTTCTATAGGAGATATCCTTTTTTCATTCTCAAGAAAGGTTGTTGGCTTTTCCAAAGTAATTTTTTGCTGCCTGTTTTTGCAGTAAGGGCATTTATTTATTGTTTTAAGATTTTTGATTATGTCTTTAATTTTTATTCTCCTTTCTTCCGGGCTTGATTCATCTTCGATGCTTTTTAACTCACCCATATAATCCTGAATTTTATTCTGTGGGATAAGTATTCTTCCGCATTCCCTGCATGTGCATCTCAATAAGTCATATATCACATTAATAAACTTGATGTGCATTACTGGCCTTGCTAAAGATATATAGCCAAAGTGGCCAGAGCATTCCTTAAGTTTTGCGCCGCATGTTTTGCATCTAAGACCCGGATCTATAACACCTAACCTTGAGTCCATTAAGCCGCCATCAACTGGATAGCCTTCCTTATCATAAAGCTCAGGAGTCACTATTTTGGCAGAAGCCATTTTCTTGACTATTATTGGGCTCAAAATACTAAAAGCAATACTTTCAACCTTTTTAAAAACTGTAATTTCGTTATCTTCCATTTTCAGTATTTATTTTTTAATATTAGTTTTGGATGTATTGTTAATGATTTTAGCTCATCAAGCAACAGCTTGAAAGCATAACTTATTTCAATAAAATTTATTTCCGCATTATCGCCGCATACTTGGCAATATAGCCTATTCTTAAATGTATCGTGTACTGCCACCATTCCGCACTCTTCACAAATCGGAACTATTGTTCTGTCTGCATCAAACCTTTCCTTTAACAATAGGGATGCACCATGAGCAACAAATGTATCTTTTTCCATTTCTCCTAAACGAAGGCCACCCTCTTTTGCCCTGCCCTCTGTTGGCTGCCTTGTCAAAAGTTGTATTGGGCCCCTTGCCCTTGCATGTATCTTATTAGCGACCATGTGCCTTAATTTCATATAATAAATATTTCCAATGTAAATCTTTGCTTCCAGCTGCTCTCCTGTGGTGCCATTATACATTGTTTCAACACCATTCTCCCTGAATCCTAATGATAATAGCTCTTTTCTTAGCAGTGCCTCTGGCTCAACATCAAATAATGTTCCATCTATATACCTTGAGGATAATGCGCCAACCTTCCCGCCAACCAATTCTATAAGATGCGAGATAGTCATTCTTGATGGGATACCATGTGGTGAGAATATGAGGTCTGGCGTAATTCCAGATGCTGTGAAAGGCATGTCTGCTTGGTCAACTATCAATCCAACAACACCCTTCTGTCCGTGCCTTGATGTAAATTTATCACCTATTTCCGGAATTTTTTGATCCCTTATTTTTACCTGAATCAACTTGTTTCCCTCACTGTTTTCTGTTATTAAAACAAAATCAATAATTCCTTCTTCTCCATGTTTTAATCCCTTAGAACTTTCACGCCTGCTGCTTGGCGCAAAATTATATTGATCCATAGAGCTTAAAAATCTTGGTGGGCTTGTTTTGCCTATGATAACATCCCCTTCTGCAACATTTGCTTCCTGGAAGATAATGCCATCTTTTTCCAATAATCTATAATCCTTTTCACTCTTATACCCTTTTACATCTTTATCAGGTATGGATATTTCGTCAGTCAGGCCGCCAGAGTATCTCAGCTCTTCAGCTATTAATGGCCTATAATATGTTGATCTTCCAAGTCCGCGATCAATTGAAGCCCTGTTTAAAACTACTGCATCATCAACATTATATCCTTTGTAACTCATAATTGCAACTACCATATTTTGTCCTGAAGGATGATTATTATAATTAGAAATGTCATGCATGACAGTCTGAACTAAGGGTATCTGTGGGTAATGCAATATATTAATGTCCATATCAATCCTTATTGGAAAATTTGTTGCATACATTCCAAGTGCCTGCTTCTGATTTTTAGAGCCAATGCTTATTCTTGCACCTGGGCTGAAATTTGCATAAGGCACTAATGAGGTGCATAAACCAACCATTGCCATTGGTGCAACTTCCAGATGTGTATGCTCTTTTGTTAGTTCTTCTTTTGAGAATGCAACAAAGGCATTTTCCTCTTCAGCAGCATCAAGATATTCAATAACGCCTTGCTTTACAAGGTCAGAGAATAAAATTTCATTATTTTGCAATTTTTTAATATGATCTTCTGTTAAAAGGGGTTGTCCATTCTTTACAACAATCAATGGTCTTCTAAGCCTTCCCTTGTCATCATTCATTTGAATATTGCCTGCTTTTTTATCATAATATACATTCAAATTATCTAAAACATTTCCTTTTATTCTTCCCTCTCTTATTTTATTAACAAAGTCGTCAGGATTTTCTACTGTTCCAATAAATTTTCCATTTAGATATGCTTCGCTCATTTTACTTTAATACCTTTAGGCCAAAGCCTTTTAATGATTTTATTGTTTCTTCCTCTTTAATAATAGGTGTAGGTGAAATACTTGAAAGTAATGCAAGATTTTTCTTAAGCCCTATATTTGTTCCTTCAGGGGTTTCAACAGGACACAGTCTTCCAAGATGAGTACTATGAAGTTCTCTTGCCTCAAAATTTTCCTGTGTTGCTGACAATGGGCTTACAACTCTCTGCAGGTGCGACATCATATCAAGGAAATTAAGGCGCTGTATTCTCTGGCTTACACCCTTTCTTCCTCCAACCCAATGGCCAGTTGCCATTGATGAATAAATCCTTGATGTTAACAGCTTTTCTCTTATAATAACCTTTACAGATGGGAATTTACCTCTTTTTACAATTCTTTGAAAGTTATACAATAGGTCATTTACTAATATGCCAAAATTAACTCTTATCAAATCTGCCAAAAGATCGCCACTCATCTTAATTTTTTTGTTCATGTAATGATCTTTATCATCAACGTTCATTTCTCCTCTTGAAACAAGTATAAATTTCTTTATTAGCTTGCATAAATTATGTGCTTTTTGAAGCCTATCTTTTTTATCAATGCTTATATGAGGCATGAGATATTTGTCTATAATTTCCTGTGTTCTCTCAATCCTTATCTCTTTTGATTGTGTTATACCAGACTTTTTTGCAATATAATCAATTGCATCTTCCTGTGTTTTTATGTCAACACACTCATACAGATTTATAAACATTTCATCATAGTTATCTTCTGAAACAGCCCTCATTATTTCTTCATCTTTCATGAGGCCCAATGCCTTGATTGCAATAACAACAGGTATTCTTTTGATTCTTGTAAAACTTAAATATACTATTCCATCTTTCATCTTCTCCATGGTGTGAGGTATCTTGAAAGAGCCCCTTTCTGAAAAAAGTTTTCCAACATATTGACTAGGCCCTGTTTTTGTTTTTTCAACCAAGAACCTGTTTGCAGCAAGATCTTCTATGTTAACAAGCACTTTCTCGCTCCCATTTATTATAAAATATCCGCCGGGGTCATCAGGATCTTCTCCTTTCTCTATTAATCTATCTCTGTCTAGTTTATTAAGATGGCAGTATTTTGACCTAAGCATGATTGGAAGATTGCCAATCTGCGCTTTATTTACAGTTTCCCTTTTTTGCCCGTTAACGTGCGCAGATACATCAACAAAAATAGGAGCAGCATATGTCATCTTCCTAAGCCTTGCTTCTGATGGGAATATATTTCTTTTTGAGCCGTCTGCTTCAATTATTGTTGGCTCTTCAATCCATATCCTATCAAACCTTATTTTATATGTATCAACATTAGGAGGTATAATTGTTGGCTCAACTTCCTTGTTTTCATCAATAATTTTTTGCAGCTCAAATTCAACAAAATTATCAAAAGATCCAATATTAGACATGATAATGCTATTTTCCTGAAAGTATTTTTGTATCAACACTTTTGATGTTTTATTCATTTGTAACGACCCTATAATATATAGCTGTGCCTGCTGTTGGGCTATTCCTTATTATTTTTATAACATCGCCTGATTTTACACTCAGTTTTTCAATTGCAGAATCTGTTAATAATATTCTTGGTAAGTCATTCAATGCAATCTTGTATTTTTCAAGCAATTCCTGAATTTCCTGTTTGGTTAATTTAGAATGTTCGGGGACAAGTATATGCTTTTTGATATCTATGTTCTTCATCTTTATCCTCATTTCAAGTGTTATTATGGGCCGGACGAGATTCGGACTCGCGACCACCTGATTAAAAGTCAGATGCTCTACCAGGCTGAGCTACCGGCCCAAGTGCTAAAATCAGAATCAAGTTCTGATTTAAGCAACGCCCTGGCCGGGATTTTCAGTATTATACACCTTTGAACCCGAGTCGAAGCCTCGACAGGGCTTCATGATAGCCGAACTACACCACCAGGGCATTATAGTTCTTAATAAATGGTATAAGCTATTCTTGAATCTTAAAAAGCCTTATTTGGCCCGCAAAAGACTAAAGAAAGATTATCCCATCATTAGTTTCTGTCTTTTTTTCAATTTATAAAGCTTTCGTAGAAATTTGATAATTTTGCTTTGTTACCTGTTAAGAGAAATCATAATTTTTTATATTTTTTTTGTTAATTCCTTTTACTTAAAATAATGAAGGAACGAAAATAATGATAACAGAACGGCCAGACAACGAAAGAGATAGAGAAATAATAAAGTGTTTGGAAATAATATGCCCTGCATGTAACAAACAAATTTACTTCAGGCTTTTTATGCTGGATTATTGTACATCCTTTTATTGTGCTTATTGCGGTAATCGCTTTGATGCAGATGAAATTATCAAGTCAGTAGAAAAAAGTTTAATTTAGTTCTTGCTCAGTCTGTTTACAAAGTAGATAATCAAACCAAATAAAAATACTAGAAGTGCAAAGCCAATAATGCTTCTTGATTCCATATAATTAATTGTAGCAGCGAATGCGGTTATCACAACACCAAAGAATAATCCAAAGATGATACTTTTGTCAAATTTCATCAGCATGAACAATGTGGCAATGATGTTTATAATCATAATTACAATAAACTTCCAGCCGTCATATTTTGTTCTTTGCTCACTATAATTTTCTTCGCACTCCTGCATATCCTGATTATATTCATCTATTTGTGGTTCAGTCATATTTCTTTCAACAGGATAAAACTTATAGCACACATTTCTTGGTGTTACAGGGAAGAAAGTGTTTACGGCCATAAAGACCATAGGTATGTAAATTAAACAAATAGCAATTGCAAATACAATCTTTTTCCAGTCCATGATAATTTCATAGGTTAAAGTAATATATAAAGGTTGTTGTTTGAGTTGTTTTGGTGGCTTTGTTTAAGGCATTTCTGAAAGATAAGAAAAAACATCCCCGCTGCCAGATTCGAACCAGCAACCTTTCGGTAACAGCTGTCTGCATTTCATCCATTCTCCTTTGAGATAGTCGGGCAGAATCTACAGCCGAACGCTCTAGCCGTTGAGCTAAGCGGGGATTAAAGAAGAGAAAATTATTTTATTTATATAGCTTTTGTTTTCAAATCAAAAAAAGAACTATTTAATAGAAAGGCTTACCCCATTTGAGTGTGTAATTGTATCTTTTCCTTTTTCATTCTCATACTTGATAACTGCAGGTGGCAGTTTAAACCCTCCAAGTATGCTTAACTTTGATTTTATTTTGTAGGTTATTATCCTTTCCTCATATTTTTCAAGAAATTCTATATTCCACTTAATAATATTGCTGCTTTTCTCGTGCGATATAATCTTATCTGGCTTAAGAGTCCCTATCTGGAATTCTTTTTCTATATCTGCAATATTTGGAACGCGATCAACTATTACAACATTCTTAATTACCTTTGATGTTATGTTCTTTACATTCATCATAATCTTCATATTGATTATCCCACCATCTTTTGTATTCAAGACCATTGCCTGTTTTTTTACTACTATTGGGCTTCTGAATACATAATATAATATTGTCAAAATTATTGCAATAATTATAATAATAACCAATGGCCTAAAATTTCTAACAACAATTATTTCTGTTTTTGCACCTGGCTTTAACTCAACATCCAATGCCCTGTATCTTTTTCCGCCCTCTTTCAAAACATATGTTTTTGGATTTGTTGATGTTACAATGTCTTTAAAGAATCCCATCTCTATCTTGAGAGTTTCCTGCTTTCTTATATTTCCGTCATTTGTGTAAGTTATCTTTTTCTCTGTTTTGAGGAATGATTTTATTGATTCTGATGATTCTGTAATGTCTGAGTAAGCTATTATCTCAATTGGTATATCTTCTATAGTTCTTATGCTGTTTCCATCAACATAAAGATTGAATGTTACTGTATCTTTTTTTGGCGGTTCAAGAGGGTCAAGAGAATACGTTACAATAATAGTTTTTTCTTCTAACGGCCCAATAGAGGTTATTACCTCTTTGTTTATAACAATGCTTGACAGCTTTATTTTCATCTCTGTGATATTAAGATTATTTCTATTTCTCAAGTCAATTGTTATTCTGATAACCTCTCTGGAATCTACCTTTTCAGGAATACTGACCTCTGCTGTTACTGTTGGTGGATATTCTCCTGCAAGCTTACCTGATTTTAAATAAATTGGAGCATATATCTTTTCTGACAGGTTTGTTTTAAGTGATTTTACTATAACTGGAATTCTGTATAAGCTAGACGGTATTTCAGAAACAGCCATTATCAAAACCTTTATTTTTTTGGTTTCACCTTTATTTATTGTTAAGTAAGAATCTTTTGGCGGAATTATTTGAATGCTCCACTTTGGATTGATTCCAAAGCTTATTTTAAATTGGTCATTAAAACCCTGATTGTTTGTTATGGAAACATAGAATTCTGCTGGCTCCATGTAAACTACTTTATCCTTAACAGCCTCATAATTCACTGAAAATTCTGATAATGCAGAGGCAATTGATATAGTTAACATAGATACAACAACTAACAAGAAAAATGCTCTTTTATGCCAATTCATTCACTACCACCAATTATTTATTAAATAGGGCATTTATATATAAATGTTTCTAAAGTTTAGGGTAAATTTTAAATATATGTTTTATTTACATATGTAAAAATGCCCTTTAATCCGCTTAACTTCTTTTTATCAAGTCCAAAATGCCCCTCTTGCGGCACCCAAATATACTGGGGCCACACCACGCACTATAATAAAGAAACAAATTCTGAAATATGCAATTCCTGCGGCATAGTTTTAAGCAAAGAATAAAAAATTAATCAATCAAATGCTCTTCCTCAACCTTTGAAAAATATGTAATTATTATTGTAGCTGCTCCTAATATGATAAAAGTGTACATCAGAGACCATTCTACTAGCAATGCAATTATTGGGTATATAATCATTCTTGAAAACCTTTTTAGCATCATAATGGATGAGATTACTGTGGCCCTGTTATGGCTTTCAATATATTTGTTCATATAGCTTGCAAATAGTCTTTGCCTTGAAAGCCCAAACCCAGCAATAATTGTTATAGAAATTATTGCAAGTATTGGCTCTTTAGACAATCCCAATACTATAAAAAATATTCCTGTTATTATTGCACTAAAGAGCAAATATCTTTTTTTTGACTTTAACAGTTTTTCAAGTCCTGAAAAATTTTGCATAACCGCTACTTGGGCTCCTGCAATTATAGCATGAACAAACCCAAAAAATGCAATAGGAATTCCTAATTCAATAAGTTTTAACTGGTATGTCCAGATAACAAAAAAAGCCATTACTGTGACACTTATACTATCAAATGTAAGAATCTTCAATATCTTATGTGCTTTTAGGTATTTTACTCCCCCAATCATTATATTCAAATATCTTTTTGATTCAATTTTTCTCTTTGTTTTTGGTTCTTTTAATGTCAATCCAATAATTAATGCAAGAACTGAAGGAATAACAACAGCACCCATTGCCCACCTCACTCCAAAATATCCTGCAATTAGGCTTCCAATTGGAGCAGAAATTGCAATTGCTGCAACCTGATAACTTGAGATATTTGCAAATATTTTTTTAGATTTATGCTCCTTACCTATCTTTTTCAGGCTGTCATAAATAAGAGCATCATCTGATCCTGACATTAATGCCAATGACATTGCAAATAAAAATTCAGCTAATAAAAATATGTAAATATTAGGGTATATTATATATGCCAAAGCAGCAAGACCTGTAAACAAGGCGCCAAGTACAAGTGATGTTTTTCTCCCGAAATAATCTGCAATAGTTCCTGTAGGTATTTCTAATATGAATGACCAGAATGCAAACCATGACTGCAACAGCATTACTTTTGTGAATGAGATATTTCCATAATCTAAGAAAAAAGGTATCAATACAGCTGAAAAAAAGTGCATGCTAATTAAAAATCTAAATGCATACATCTTCCATATGTTTGACTTAAAACTCATCCTTTTCTCCTGTTTATTATTGTAAGTGCACTTATTAAAATGAATAGGTTAATTGTTAATATAACTGCTGATATCAAAAATGCAGACTTTAGGCTATATGCATCTATAATCCATCCAAGGAATGGAGCCATTGCTGTTGCAAACAATTGTGTTACAAGAGTACCCAAGGATAATACTGTAGCGCGGTGATGTGATTCAATATGCTTATTCATATAGTCAGATAAAACAGGCTCAAATATTCCTCCCCTAAAAAATATTATTATTGGGAATATGACTCCAACTATTAAAAATTCCCGGGTCATTCCCAGAAAGCACAATATATTAATGACTAAAAGATATATTAATATCTTTTTTTCTCCAAGATAATTTTCTATCTTATGAGCTATCTTTGAGCCGAATGCACCAAGGATATTCATTACAAAAAAAATCCCTCCAAAATAAACTAATGGAATCCCAATTGTCTTTAAGTAAGGCTGGTAAAGTATGTAAGCTGTAAAAACAATTGCATAATTTATTGATGAGTAAATTATCAATAACCTGATCTTTGGGTGATTCAATGCAAATTTTGAAGCTTCCATCAGGTGAGCAAAATATTTTTTGTCTGCATGTTTGTATTTTTTTGTTTCAATAAAGCTGAAGCTAATTAACATAGCAAAGAAAAGCGCTATTGCAGTCATCCAGAATGGAATTCTCAGGCTTTTTGTTGCAGCATACCCTCCTATAAGAGCTGCTATTCCCCAAAAGACAGAGTTTATGCTGACAACATTTCCAAACAGCTTCTTAAACTCACCTTCTTTCCCTAGTTCCCTTAATGAGTCATAGAAGAAAGCAGTCCCGGAAGCCATCCACATTGCTGAAGCCAATGCCATTATAACTTCAGAGATAAAAAATCCAGTAAAGCTATAGCTGCTTGCATATACAAACCACGCTGTCATGAATAATACTGAGTTAAATACCAAAACTTTTTTTCTTCCTATGTAATCAGCTAATATGCCTGATGGAACTACAGCAAGCATGATTGTTGCACTATAAACAGACTGCAAAATCATAATTTGAGTCATGCTGAGCCCATTCTCCTGCAAAAACAAAACATAGATAGGAATGGCAAAAATAAGGCTAGAGAATACTCTATACAAGTAAAACTTCCATATATTGTTCTTCAATTTCCAGCTTCTTATTTTTGATAACATAGCATTAACCTGTTGATTTTAATTTAACTAAAGTAACATAGCAAAAAAATAAATTGACAGCAAAAAAAGCAATAAAATGATAGTCCTGTGACTAGCAAAAACTGCCTGTCACGGGTAGAATTTCGTAAACCATTTTAATCACGACGTAAAGCCAGATGCTTATATTTAAATCTTTCGCTTTCTTCGTCGGATGTTTTTTGGTTTTGAAAAAAAAGACAAAATTTATAACATGAATTTTATTTTATAAATATGTTTTTCATTTTACCTTAAGCTCTGATACAATTTCTTCAAAAGTTTTCTCAATCTCATCTGAGCCTTTTGAATTATTAACAACCCATATCTTGCCTTGATTATCTCTTTTGATTGCTTGTTCTAATTTGTTTTTCTTTCCTTGAAAATCAAATTGGCTTCCTAATCTTCTCTGCATTTGTTCAGGGTTTAACACTCTTGATTTTAATCGTGATTTTTGGGTTTCTTTGTCTGCGTAGACTAAAACTGTATTATTATTGCATAAATATGACATATCAGATTCTGTAATCAGTGCAGCATTGAATAATATCAAACCTTTCTTACCATACAATTCTCTTCTTAATCTGACCAACAATGGTGTTTCCATTATTTCATTTAATCTTTCTAATGCACAAGAATCGTTAAAAACAACCTCACCCAAAGCCTTTCTATCAATAGTTCCGTCTTCCTTTCTTACATGTTTTCCAAAAGCATTAACAATTTGTTTTCTAACTTCTTCATATTTTGGTTGCTTTAATTCTCCAAGAATTTGATGTCCAATATGGTCTAATTCTATGTTATGAACTTCTAACCCTCTACTCTTCCCAAGTTGGACAAATCTTTGGCTTACGTAAGATTTTCCAGCACCTATTTCCCCAGTAATTGCTACAATATACTGTCCAGAGATACGAGCTTCAAGTAATTTTTTTACATAAAGAGGAACATATTCATGGATTAATCCTTGCTGTTTTTGTATTTCTTTTACTGCACTAGAACTAATATGGGCTAATTCAGGTCTAGCAAATAAAATATGAGTATCAACTCCAAGTTTTTGGCTTTCTCCTATTTGATGGAGTACATTCTCATAATTAAAATCTGCTGCATTTCTGACTCCTTTCACTATAACTCCAATTTTATTTTCATAAGCATAATCAACTAAAGACCCTTCAAACGAAACAACTTCTACATTTGGAAATTTTGCTAAAGACCTTTGGGCCATTTCTTTTCTTTCTTTGAGATCAAAATTATACTCTTTGTAAGAATTCACCCCTATCCCCACAATTAATTTATCAAACACTTTTGAAGCTCTATCTATAATATTTATGTGTCCATATGTTATCGGATCTCCTGAAAATGCATATATTGCTTTTTTCATATGGTATAGCTTGTTCGCTAAGAATATAAATTTTTCCTTTATCTATCACTTAGTCTGGCATAAGACAAAAGTTTCATTTTTAATGGTTGATAATATATTTTTAAATCAATAAATTTAAATGGGGCCGCCGAGATTTTCAAAAATAATTGCGCCCTTTTGCGAGCGTAGCGAGCTAAGGGGATTTGGCTTTTAAGCAAAATCCTCTATGCGTGCCAGCTTAGCAAGAAGCTGTGAGCAACCATTTGTTCGAACTCGGGTTACCAGCTCCCCGAGCTGGAATGATAGCCAGACTACACTACGGCCCCGAATATCAAAAGAAATGATATGTTCATATTAAATCTTTTTGATTTCAAACAGAAACAACAGAGCTTATATGCTCATCTTTGCTTATTCTCATGATATTATTGACAAAGCTTTCTATTTTGCTTTCATGAGACACAATGATAGACTGCTTTATGTTCAGCTGGTCAAACACAGCCTTGACCTTATCAAGCTGGTCTGTTGAAAAGCCATCTGTCGGCTCATCAAGAATTATAAGGTCCTTTGTTTTTATACCTTCAATAATATTATTTATAACTTTATTAAGGGCAAGCCTGTAAGCTAAAGCAAGTGATGTTCTCTCCCCTCCGCTAAGATATTCTATGTTTGTTTCATAATCATTCTGCTCTATTATAGGAGTAAATTCATCATCAAGCCTTACGCTGATACTCTCCTCTTCCATTAAAATATTGAACCAATCCTTAAAGAGCTCATTGAACTCGTGATAAACCCCTGACATAATCTGCCTTTCCATTACTGACATAAGCTTTATGAAATAATTATCAAGCCAGTTCCTCATTTGTTTAAGGTAATCAATTTTTTTATTGATTCTTAATTTTTCATCAATCTCCTTTTCCAGCCCTTTAATTGCTTTGTTAATGCCCTCTGCTTCATTGTCAAGTTGTGCTTTTTTTATTGCCAAGAGGGTTTCATCTGAGACTGCCTTTTCAAGCTCTTCTTTCACTCTCTTGTATTTTTCTTCAGCGTTATTAAATTTTTTTATCTCATCATTAAGTTTTATCTTTAAATTGTTTATTTCTCCAACATCTTTTTTTAACAATGCAATACTTTTTAAGATTTCCCCAATATTTTTATTTTTTTCATCCCTAAGATTAATGAGATTCTGTTTTTCATTTAGCATGGTATTTGATTTGCGGATTTTTTTAAGCAAATCCTTTGATTCAAAAATCTTATTTTTTATTTCATCTAAATTTTTTGCAGTTATAGAATCAAGCTCTTTCCTAATCTTAGCATCCTCTAAACCCAGCTTATTGAGCGATTTTTGTTTTTCAACAATTTCTTTACCAATCTGCTCAAACCCCTTTATTTCAATTTTCAATATACCAGCTGTTTTTTCTTTCTGCAGCAGGCTTTCTAGTTCCATATTTAAATTCTTGAGATTATCATTAAGCTCATTTTTTCTTTTATTTTCTTTTTTTAAAATTTCAATACATTCTTTTAATTTTTTATCCTCAAGATCATCAATGTATTTTTTATGCTCTGCTGTTAATCCCTGTGAACATGTAGGGCATTTATCTGATTTTAGAATATCTTTTTTTATTTTTTCTGATTTTTCTTTATTAACCTCTTTTTCATTAATTACCAAGCTTATTTTTTTAATCTCTTCTTCTGCCTCATTAATCTTTTTCTTAATACTTTCTTTTTCATTCAATTCCTCTTGAAGCTGGTCAAGCATGCTTTTCTTCAGAATAAGATTCTTGGACTCTTCTGACTTTTCTGATATTTCTTCCCGAAACTCTTTTTTTCTTTTTTGCAGCGAATTGCTTTTTTCAGTCAATTCAACTTTCTTCTGCATTAAATAATTATATTCATTCTCTCTTTTTACTGTTGATTTTTCCACTTCTGATTCATTTTCTTTTATTATATCAATTTTGAAGTTTTCTATCTTTGCATTAAGCTCTTTTATGCTTTTATCCAGAACTTCTGTATTTTCTTTGTAATCATGCATTAGCATAACTTTCTCTTTAAGCCTTGTGTTTGCTACATCTTCTTTTTTCCTTAGCTCATTTAGTCCATTAATATCTTCCTCTAGCTGGACTTTGCTTCCCTTTTTTTCCTTAACAACAGATTCTGCTGCCTTTATCTTTGGTTTTAATTCATCTGCTTTTGTCATTACATTCTTTAACTCATTCTCCCTTTCTTTTTTTTGCTTCTTTTTTTCTTCAAGATCAAAAATCATCCCGCTAAATTCCTTTGTTTTCTCTCTTATTTCTCTTATTACAATTTGTGTGTTTTCCCTGATTCTTTTGTACTTGTCAATCTGAAAAACCCTTCTTAATGTGTCAAGCCTGTAGTCTTTTTCGTCAAGCAATATCTGTTTCATCTCTTCCTGCGGAGTATAAACAGTATACCTGTAAATCAATGATTTTGTTTTTGTAACAAGCTCTTTGGGGTAGCCTAAGAGGTCAAGAATTTTTGATTTAAGTTCAACAGCAGTTCCCTCTGTTTTCTTTCCGTCTATTATTATAAATCCGGAGTCTTGCCTTACATCGTTACCTTGCCTTTTTAATGCCCTTTTTATTGTTATGTCTTTATTGTCAAGATAAAAGTTAAGTTCAACAGAACCCTTTGTTTTGCCATTTCTTAAAAGGGAAGCCCCAGACAGGGATCTCATTATGCCAAAAAGTGCAAACTCTATTGCCAATAGTATCGTTGATTTTCCACTTCCTATATCACCGCTTAAAAGAACAGGTCCTTCTGGAAATTCTATTGTTTGCTTAGTGTAGCTTCTTATGTTCTCAAGCTTCACATATTTTATTATCATACATAGGGAAAATATTTCTCAGGTTTTTATATTTAATCAAAATCAAAACCATATATTATAAAAATAAGCTATTAATACAATTTTAACACAAATTTTTTAAATAAGTTCTGTTTACAGTTAGACTAATGATAGTTGAAACACTGCTGGAAACACTAAAAATACTTCTTATAGTATTTGTATTAATGATTATTGTCGAGTTTTTTGAGCTAAAGTATAGGGATAAAATCAACAAGAGCATTACAAAAAAACCATTAAGGCAGTACACACTAGCTTCTTTGCTGGGTGTTACACCTGGTTGTTTTGGCACATTCTTTATTGTTTCATCTTATACACATGGCATTGTTGGATTTGGTGCCTTGGTTGCAGTTATGGTTGCAACAGCTGGTGATGAGGCATTCGTTATGCTTGCAAAAATACCTGGAACTGCTTTGTTAATATTTTTCATCTGCCTTGTTCTTGGAATCATTGCCGGCTTTTTAGCTGATAAAATTATTAAGAAAACAAAATTAAAGATATCAAAACCCTGCAAGATCGAGATTCATAAAAAGCAGGATTTGCAGGGAAAATCATTTTTCAGGCATTTTTTAAAAAAGCATATTTATGGGCACATAATAAAAGAGCACATTCCAAGATTGTTTATGTGGCTTTTCTTTACAATGCTAATAATAAACTTTTTAATGCTGAGATTTGATCTTGGATCAATACTGCCCCAAAATAAACTAGCATTAATTTTGATAGCTGCCTTAGTTGGAATAATTCCTGTATCTGGCCCGCATATTATTTTTGTTTTGCTTTTTGCACAGGGCATAATCCCATTTTCAGTATTATTAGTAAGCTCAATTGTCCAGGACGGCCACGGCATGTTGCCATTGTTGTCCCATTCTGTAAAAGACGCCTTTTATGTTAAAATATTTAATGTTGCATTTGGCCTCAGCATAGGCCTGATTCTGCTCGCTATTGGAATTTAACTGAAAAATGAAAGGGGCATATTGCTTAATTATTGAATTAAAAAAGGATTCCTCAATAAAGATTGGAGCTCTTGGAAATATAAAATTCAAGAAAGGCCTTTACTGCTATGTTGGCTCTGCACTTAATAATCTTGAGAAAAGAGTTCAAAGGCATTTAAGCAAAAAGAAAAAACTGCATTGGCACATTGATTACATTCTTTTAAACAAAAATACTTCAATAAAGAAAGTGTTTTACAAACAGGCCAATAAAAGAGAAGAATGCAAGATAGCAAAATTTGTATTAAAAAATTCAATAAGTTCAATAACTAAATTCGGCTGTTCTGACTGCAAGTGCAAAAGCCATCTTTTTATCATAAAAAAATCTGATTTTTTAGAAAAAAGACTCAAAGAATTTATAGACTAACTTTAATGCTTCTTTCATCAATTCTGAATAAAACAGAACTAAAGACAATTATTCCGCCCATGACTATAAATGATAAAAGCAGATTATTGTTTGCAATCTTGCCGATTACTAACCTCATTATTGCTAAATATACAGCTGTAATCATTGAAATTACTGATAATACTGTTGCTCTATTATGACTTTGAATATGGTCATTCTGATATTGTGAAAACAACGGGTCTCTTAAACTGCTAAATCCTTTAAGAAGAACATACCAAATAAAAGACATCAAAGGACCTATAATAAAAGCCATTAATAAATAAATCAGTCCCGGTAAGATAGTTGCAAAGAAAATTGTTTTTTTCATTCCAAAAATTTCTTCAATTCTATAAGCATATTTTATAAGTAAAGCTCCGAGAATCATTCCTACTGCCATTGCTAGACCAAAAACCTCATTTGGCACTTTTGCAACCAAAAAATAAGGCTGAAAAAGAAACATAATAATATGTATAAATGGAATTGTAAACAATGAAAGATAAATTATTTTTCTAAGTGATTTGTTTTTAAGAATATGTAATGTTGATTCTTTAAACAAAATCAATGCTGTTTGTTTTTCAATCTCTTTTTCATGCTTGCTTTCAGTTATAAAAAATGAGATAAACAAGGCAATTATTGCCCCAAATGTATAAAGCCACAATAAAATTATAAAAGTTTTTGGATTATGGCTTCTTGCTATATAACCACCAATTGTTACAGCAATAACACTTGCAATCAACATATAAGAATTAATAGAGCCCCATACCTTGCTCATTTGCTTTTCTTTTCCCTGATATTTTAATGAATCGTATACCAATGCTTCGATTGAGCCAGAGCCAAAGGCAATACCAATCCCAAATAATATTTCTATAATGAAAAATTCAGCATAGGAAAAGGCGAAAATAGTCCAGACATTTCCAACAATATAAAGTAATATTAATAATATAAGACAAAATTTTCTTCCAATTTTATCTGCAAGAATTCCGGTTGGAATCTCAAAAACTAAAACACTAATGATTAAGATTGCTTCAAGAGAGACCACTTGAAAAGTGTCAAGACTCCTGGAGAAATAAAACAAGGTAATTATTGGTGAAAAGAAAAATAATGATTTGAAAAAATAGATTAATTTTAGCTTTGTAATATTATCAAAGTTCATTTTGTTAAATAAAACAATTATTTTTTTACAAGCGAAGCAGCACCCAGAATAGCAGCATGCTTTAATTTGCTCTTAACAATCTTTGGGTTTTTGTTAACAACACACCTTTCCTTTACTGCTTTTTCCATGCTCTTTGAGAAAAATTTCCAGGCATTTGAAATGCCGCCTCCAATAATTACAACATCAGGATCAAATATATTTACAAAATTTGTAAGACCAACACCAAGATAAAAACCCATTTTTTCAAAAACAGATATTGCTTTCTTGTTTCCTTTTAATGCAAGGTTATAAACCTCTAAAGGAGTTTTGGCCTTCAGGCCTTTTGCAAGCCCCATGATTCCCCTGGCGCTCACATATTCCTCAACACAGCCAATATTTCCGCAGTTGCATTTTATTCCATTAAAATTTATGCTTATATGGCCTAGCTCACCTGCATTCATTCTGCCATGAAATATTTTTTTATTAATAACAATTCCTCCGCCTACTCCTGTGCCAATGGTTAGTCCAATTACACAATCATAATTTTTTCCACTGCCATAAAGGGCTTCCCCAAAACTAAAACAGTTTGCATCATTATCAACAAACACAGGAATCTTAAATTTTTTTTCTAATACTTTCTTTAGATTAACATTTTTAAGTGGAATATTTTTTGGTTTTACAATAATACCATTTCTGTAATCCAATGGTCCTGGAGAGCCTATTCCAATTCCTGCTACATCTTTTGTCATTACACTATTTATAGCTTTAACAATATTTTTTATAACAGCATTTTTTCCTTTGTTTGGCTCTGTGTTTACCTTTACTTTTTTAATTATTTTATTATTTAGAACTAAACCAGCCCTTATGTTAGTTCCTCCCAAATCAACTCCAATAACATATTTTTTCATTTTCTAAGGATTCCTTCAATATCTGTTATTTTATTTATATAATAATCAACATGCTGGTATTTGCTGCTATTTCCATTGCCCACAAGAACTGTTGTCATCCCGAGTTCTTTTGCAGGCTTGAGATTATGCTCATAATCATCAACCATCATAGATTCTTTTGGGTTAATGCCTGCATGTTTTACAACTTTATTATATCCCTCTTTTTGCGGCTTACTATTAAACTCAAGAAACCGTATGTCATATATCCCTGAAAAAAAGCTTTCTATGCCAAGAACTTTAATAACACTTAATACATGCTCTTTTGGAGAATTTGTGAATATTATTTTTTTTTGTTTTATCCTGCTCAATACATTAATAAGCTCTTCATTCCTTTTTAAAAAATCCTTTGTATTGAGATTATGCACAAACTTAAGGTATTCTTCTGGTTCAATGCCTTCTTCTATCATTAGGCCCTTTAATGTAGTGCCATATTTATGAAAAAATTTCTTTTTACGTGTTGTTGCATCTTCATCATTGAAATTAAATTTTTTACAGATAAACTCATTTATCCTTTTGCCAACCTCATTTAACAGCCCGGTTTCTTTTGGATATAGGGTGTTATCAAGGTCAAATATTATTGTTTGAATCTCACTCATTTTTTAGTTACAACTCTTTTTTCAGCTTTTCAATTACATCAACAGGTGTTGGGTCAGTGCCATACTTTAATGCCAGGTAATAAGATGTTAGGTCACCAAGATAGATTGCTGAGAACAGCTTTGTTAAAAAACATTCTCCTTTAATAACAAGCTCAGTTACATTTATTCCTGCTTCTGAAATAAGCTTTTTTGTTATATCCATCCTTTTCTTTACCTTAACATAATCCTCATCATCCTTTATTATTATAATATGATATCTTGCTTTTATGTTACCATACCCAACAAGCTCATTATGGTCTAATTCAGGAAATACATGATGAAATGCATGAATCTTTGCATTTTCATTAAACTGTGTTTTCCATCTGTATGCAACAACACCCATTTTTTCTGAGGAATATATTAATGGCACTTTTTCAACAAGATTTTCAGCAAGGTCCTGTGCCCTTTCCTTAAATTTTGGGTTTTTTAATGCCTTAATTGTATTTTTTATATCTTCTGTAGGGTTATCAATAAAGTGCGAGTTATAAAGCACAGCTAACATTGGGAAGAACAAATAAGCAAGAGCTGCCCTTGGCTGGAAACCCTTTGGAATAATAATGCATGGTATTTTGCTTATTTTTGAGAGCTCTTCTAATTTTCCCCCGGTTGTTATAACAACCATATTCATGTTCTTTCTCTGGGCTGTTCTATAGGCAGAGACTGTTTCTTCTGTGTTTCCAGAATATGATACAATAAACAACAGGGTCTCCTTGCCAGCTAGTTCAGGCAGAAAGTAATCCTTGTTGACTGTTACATCAATCTTATCTTTAAGATATGCCTTTAAAATATCACCTGACACAGCGCTGCCGCCCATTCCAGCAACCATAATTCTTTTTATCGGTTCTGTTATCTTAATATCTTTAGCTAGCTTTACAGCCTCTGCTATTTGCTCAGGAATGCTTTCTAGAATATTAATCATATTAGATTTATCTATTTGATTGGTTTCATTCATTATTATCACCTAGAGGAGTATTATGTGGCTTATTATTTATAGTTTTCTAAAAATAGCTAAGAGAAAACTTTTTAAACCAGCTAAACACATATTTCTAGAGAAATAAAATCAGCATAAAATGACACTTGAAGAAAAAATACTTATTGTAGGTTCTGGTGGACAGGGAATATTGTTCTTAGGGTTTGTAATAGCACAAAGTATAGTTATACAAGAAAAAAATGTAACCTTGATGACTTCTTATGGTCCAGAAGCAAGGGGCGGAACTTCAAACTGCCATGTTACTATATCAGATGAAGAAATTTACCCACCAATACCTAATGATCAAGATGTTTTAATAGCATTTAACCCAAAATCAATGGATAAATTTGAACCTGAGTTAAAGGAAAATGGCCTGTTGATTTATAACCTTTCTCTAATAAAAATAAAGCCTAAAAGAACTGATATACAAGCAGTAGCAGTGCCATTTACAGAGATTGCAAAAAAGCTAAGAAATGAACAAATTCTTAATATGGTTGCCCTGGGTGCTTACTATGAGCTCAAAAAGACAATTAACTTAAATATTGTTCTAAACGAAACTCTACCAAGCTTGTTAACAGGAGAAAAAGCTGCATATATTCCGCTAAACAAAAAAGCAATACAGGCAGGAATAGATTATATCAAAAGAAACCTTTTTAAATAAACTGGGATTTCTGTTCTTTATGGATGTGGGCAGTTGCTTGCCTGAACTAAAACAAATTAATGGAGGCTAATAAAATGAGTTTATACAAATACGTAAGAAAACTTTGGACAAATCCAAAGAAAAATTTAAAGGAAATCTGGTCAAACAGGCTTATTGAGTGGAGAAAAGAGCCGGTTACAATAAGGATTGAAAGGCCAACAAGAATTGATGCTGCTCGTTCTTTGGGCTATAAGGCAAAGCAGGGATATGTTGTTGTAAGGCAAAGGCTTATCCGTGGTGGAAGGCAAAAGCCTGATATAAAGGGAGGAAGGAGGCCAAAGCACAGTACTCAGAGAAAAGATCTTTCAAAAAACTATCAGCAGGTAGCAGAGGAAAGGGCAAATAAGAAATTCAAAAACTGTGAAGTCTTAAACTCTTATTATGTTGGAAAAGACGGCAAACATTTCTGGTATGAAGTTATTTTAGTGGATAAATCACATCCTTCAATAATAGCTGATAAAAGAATAAGCTGGATAAATGAGAAAAAGCATACTGGCAGGGTATTCAGAGGAATGACCTCAGCAGGAAGGCACTCAAGAGGGCTTAGAAACAAAGGAAAGGGCGCTGAAAAAGCAAGAACAAAGCCAAATCAAAAGAAAAGAAGGATTTAATTTATTCATTTTTAATAAGAAAATCAATTGTTTCTTTATCTGCTATACTTGGCTCGTGAATAAGCCATAAATGTTCTTTTTTTGGAAATCTTTTTATAGTTAAGTTCCTAAAAGACTTATTAATATGTTCCTCAATTTTATCATCTAATCTGAAATATTCATCATCTTCTCCATAAAGTATAAGACTTGGTTGCTTAACATTAAGGTGCTCATAATTAAAATTTGAAACATCTGAAACAATTTTTTCCAATACTTTTACGTTCTTTAGAAGATTTATATAAAAACCTTTTTTTAAAGATTTATTTTTTGATAATATCCCCTTTGTTTTTCTTACAAACCCAAGAAAGCCATAGTTTGTTGGTAATATTGGATCAATCCCAACAAGTTTTTTTACTTCTGAAGAATTATTTCCAACTGTAAATGCAACAGCACCACCCATTGAATGACCCACAATTTTATATTTTCCTAATTTAAGTGATTTACAAAAATCATGTGTCAATTCAGCATATTCCCTTATTGATGTAGGCTGCTTTTTCAAGTAATTTATTGCATACATATCTGGAGCAATAACTTCAAACTTATTAGAAAGCTTTTCTATAATATTTTCATATTTTTCAACATCCAATCCAAATCCATGCAAAAACAGAAGAGGTTCACCTAACCCTTTTTTTATATATCTTATATTTTCATTTCCAACTTTTTGAATCTTGTATGATTCCATAATCTTATAACATATTTACTAATATATAAACCTTTCTATTTTTACTACTAATATGTAGTTATTTATAGCTCTATAGTTAATTCGAAACCTTTATAAGCTCTGATTTTTTTATACTTTGTATGTTAAGTTTACACTGTAAAGAATGCAACTATAAGTTCAGTCCAAAGAAGGATATAATACCAAAAACATGCCCTTTCTGCGGAAAAGAAGGGACTTTAGAAAAAGTAAAGCCAATGCAGAATATAATAGATGAAGTTATTGATGAGATGGAAGAATAATTTAATCTAATAACTCTATATGCTCTGGCTTTGTAAGAAATTCCTCTCTCTTTAAATCCTCAATAATAAAGAATTCTTTTTTCTTTTTTATCTTAAATTTTTCAAGGCTTTCAGAAAATTCCTCAAGACCTTTCATATCCCTGAATACAGTCTCAATAAAAAAATCAAAATCATTGTTAAGCCTTAACATGGAATTCACATTTTTGTTTTCAAATAAAAAATTATTAAGCTCATGCTTTTTTTTATCATTTGCTTTTAATGCAAAGTTGATTCTTATCCCAAAACCAAGCTTCTGAAAGTCAAGCAATGGGGAATATTTTGATATTGTGCTTTCTCCAAGCTTGTTTACCTTGTCAAATATTGTTGATATTGGAATGCTTGTTTCACGGCTTATCATTGCAAGGCTTTTCCTTGAATCTGCTCTTAAGTGTGTTAAAATCAATAAGTCTTTTTTTGTCAGCAATCAACTCACCAAACAACAATAAGAAAGACATGTTTATATTGCTTTACCAAAAAAAATCAGCAAATTTTTGCAAACTCCGGAAAATATTCAAAAGTGATCTTAATACCTTCTCTCAGCAAAAAAATAGAAGAATTAATTCATTCAATCTTTAAAGCTTTCATTATTTTGTTAAGCTTTTCATTGATTATGTCAAGATCCCTGTTAGAATTTTTATCAGAACTATCTTTATTTTTTTTTGTAAAACAATCACTGCAATAAACAGGCTTAGTTGAAGTTGGTTTGAAAGGAACTTCACATTCTTTTTTGCAGGAAGAACAAATAACTTTAGTCATCTCAACATCACGCCTATTTCTGCTGTAGCTGTTAGAATCTCTTCTAAAATCTTTCCTGCTCTTATGAACGTCTTCAAAACTCTTCCTACCACCTGTACTTCTCTTTGAATAACTACCTTTAGAATCTTCTCTGCTTCCCCTTTCTCTCGAATGTTCAAATCTTGCCATAAATATTTAGAAATGGCATTAGTATATAAAGCTATGTGAAAATTATTGAAAATATTTGAAAAAAAAATCAAAAATAAAATACAACTGAGAAATTTTATACTATCTGTTTATTACTAAATTAATTTTATTACTAAAAAGGAGTAATTTTAGAAAGATTTATAAACTCTTATTACCTACTTAATATTATAAAATACCTACAATTAGGAATCTAAGATGTTAAAACAAAAGAAACAATCAAATAAAAAGGTTTTTGACCCTATTACTTTTTTCTCTTTAGTTGGGAAACTAAAGAAAACACCTCGTACAGGGTGGCTTATGCATGGTTTAATCAATGTTGAAAGCATTGCTGAGCATTCTTTTCGTGTCACCACAATGGCTTACCTTCTGGCTAATGATCTTGGATGTAATAGTTCAAAACTTGTTAAGATGGCATTGATCCATGACCTTGCAGAAATTATGACTGGGGATATTGTATCAGAGCATGGACATGATATTGATTTACAAAGACGTGAGAAAAAAGTTATAATTGAGGGTAATGAAATCAAAAAAATAGGTTTGCTTATCCCGCATGGTTTTGAGATGAATACCTTATGGAAGGAGTATGAATATAAAAAAACCAAAGAAGCTAAGGTATTAAAAGAATTAGACAAGCTTGAGATGGCTATGCAGGCACTTGAGTATGAGAATCCGAGGAATCCTAATCATCTTAGAGAATTCTGGGAAAACGCGAAAAAATACATAAATCACCCGCTTATTCTTAATCTTTTTAAAGAATTGTGTAAAAGGAGAACTCCTCCATATAATGATTATGAGTTAATTGGAAAACGTTTCTTATAAGCTTATCCTAGTATTTCCAAAACAGTTGGATCGTTCATAAAACATTCTCTTTTTATGTCGTCTATGACATAATACACTTCCTTATCTTTTATGTCAAATCTTTGCTCAATACATTCTATGAAATCTTCCATATCTTTTATGTGCTTGAAGATAACATCCACCATAAAGTCAAAGCCATTGTTTATTTTGCATACAGAGTTCACATTCTGGTTCTTTATCAAGTAATCCTTTACTTCATCCCTTTTATCCCTTCTTACTTTTAGCATAACATTTGCTCTTGTATTAAACCCCAGCTTTGAGAAATCCAGCAAGCTTGTGTATTTGGTTATAATGTCATGTTCATGCAGCTTTAGCTTGTCATATATGGTTGATACAGGTATATGTGTCTTTCTGCTTAACTTTGTAAGTGTTTCCCTTGCATTCTGCCTTAAATAAGAAATTACAATCAAATCCTTTTTATTTATCATTTTCTTATCCTCCATATATTTTTTATGATTTTTGTAATATCTTCATTCAGAGATTCACTGAAATATAAACCTTTTTTAGCAAGAAAATTTGAATATTTCAGAAAAATCCTGAAGCATTTAAAAATAAGGCATTATTGAGTAATATTTTCTCTGAAACAAAAACATTTATATAGTTATTAGTATTCTAAAGTAGTTATGAACCAGACAGAGTATAATTTGCTTTTATTTTTCAAAAAAAATCCTGAAAGAGAGTTATCTACAACTGATATACTTGCCAATATTTTCCCAGAAGACTATAAGGGTATAGAAGAAGCACTTAAAAATCAATTTGCAGATAAGCAGATGCTTAATGATGCAAAAAGAAAAAAAGGCCAGCTTCACAGAAAAATCCTTTATTATCTGAATAATTTAGTAGAAGAAGATATACTAAAAATAAGCAAACAAGGCAATAAAGGGGAAAAATACTTTGTTCTTGCATTAGAAGATGGAGAAGAACTTATTATTAATAAATCAAAAAGAAAAATTATCATATCAAAGCCGAGCATGCCTGCAATGCATATTGATGGATATGAGCAAAAAAATATTGCTGTACGTTTTGAACCAGCAACATGGATCGATAGGTTAAATGCAATTTTATTTGAAACACCAAAATTCAAAAGCCTTGAAGAATTATACAACACAATAAACAAATGTTTCTCAAACATAAATGATGTGATTGGCTTAAATGATTTTGAATATGCAATACAAAATAATGATATTAAAGAATCCTTATCTTTCCTTAGAAAGATTAATTCTGAATGTGTTGACTATGGAAAAAGATTAAGCTGCATAATAGACATAACAAATATTGAGAAAGAAAAAACAAGCAAGGTTCTTGAATTTATTAAGGAATACTGCAATATTCATTCCAGGAACATAACCCTAATATTTGATGTTAGAAGTAAAGAATTACAGGAATATTCTGATTTTTTTGAAGAGATTATTAACCTATTTATAAATTTCAAAAAAAGGATATATATAAAAAATCAGGATCTTCATGGAGCACCATACATACTTGGCAGGGCTGGCCCATATTGCTTTGATGAAGAAGAATGGCTTGTTTACAAAAAAGAATTTCAGGAAAAAAGCTATGGCCTTGCATGCTCGCAATCAACAATCAGTATTGATGTTAATGCCTTTTTTAAGGAAAATAATGATATCAACCAATTCAGATTGTTTATTAAGAATATAGTTAAATCGCTCTTATACGCAAATTCTCTTCAAAGAAGAAAATCAGATGAATACTTTAGGGATATTGTTAAACTTACATTTCCCTATGTAAGGGAATTTTTTAATCTGAGCAAAAACTATATTCGATTCTGGAATTACGGCTGGAAAGAGCCAGACTTGAATCAAAACTATGTTATTGATCTTATAAAAAGCACAAAAGAAGAGATTGATAATTTCTCTGTGTCAGAAGAAACTATTTACCAGTCATGTGGCATGCCAACACGGTTTAAGATTGCATTTTCATGCCTTTTCAATGGAGCAAAATTTAACTTCAGCGAAAGAGCACCACAGAAAATAGAGATTAAGAATCTGGAAGACCTTTACTCAAAAAAAGTAAAGGAAATGCTTAATACAAAAGAAGAGATTTTTCAGGCATTTGATGGTGGGGATAGGGCAAGATTTTACAGAACAGGCAAAATAAATTCAAAAGATATATGCCGTGAGCTTAATATAATACTAAAAACATATAAGATTCCTTTCTTTTGCTATGAATTTTCTGAGGTAAGGGGTGCTGAATTAAAGCTCACATCATTTATAAGGTGATTATGTGGAAATAAAATCTGAAACAACAATAAGTGCATGGAAATCAAGCTTAAAATACATACTTGAGTCTGGAAAGGATTTTACAGATGAGAACAACAGGGTTTGCAGGGAAATCCTGAACCTTGTTATAAAAGTGGAAAATCCTGAAAAAGATATAACAGGGGCTGTTGAAATACTCAACAGCTTTAAGAAATGGGTTTATCCCCCAATAGATGAGATAGCTGAGGTTATTATGTCAAGAAAGCTATCCCCTACTTATTCTTTTTCATATGGCCCAAGGCTCTTTAATTTTGATAATACAATAAACCAGATAGATGATTTCCTGATTCCTTTGCTTAAAAAAAATAATTTCTCAAGGAGGGGTATTGTAACACTTTGGCATCCAACTGAAGATTCAAAATCATACAAAAGAGAAATACCTGCCTTAATATCCATTGATTTCAAGATGAGAAATAAAAAGCTTAATGTAACTGCAATTGTCAGGAGCAATGATCTGTTCTTTGGGTGGCCGGCCAATATCTACCAGATTTTTGTATTGCAGGAGTATGTTGCAAAGGAACTTGGGTGCAAGACCGGTTCACTTACAACCTTCTCAAACAGTGCTCATATCTTCAAGGATCAGTTTGAAGACATCCAGAAGGTTATTTCAGACTAAAGACTTATTATTGACTAATAGGTAGTAACAAAATAGAAAGATTTATATAACCATTATACATATCATTTATATATAAAACTGATAATAAGGAAAATGTCTAAAATGGAAGAAATAAAGTTGGTGTATTTTAATAGTTTAAATGCAAAGTTAGCTGATGCCAATAAAAAAATAGAAGAGTTAAATGATTTAGAGGCAAGATTAATAGAGACTGATAAAGAACTTGAAAAAGCCAATAAAAAGATTAAAAGACTTGAAAAGAAAGCAAATAGAGATTTTCTAACTGGACTTTATAATCACAGTTATTATAAAGATAATATTAATAAGACAGTTAAAGATTCTGTAAAAAAAGGACAAAATGTTGGACTTCTCGTTATTGATTTAAATAATGTTAAATATGCAAATGATATTTTAGGCCATCCAAAGACAAATGAAATTTTCAAAAGTTTTGCTAAATATTTATTATCCTCAATTAGGGGCTATGACGCAGCTATAAGGGTAGGGGGAGACGAATTTTTGGTTATTGCTCGAAAAGCAACTTTACGTACAGAACAAAAAATAAAAGGAAGGTTAAACAATCTACTAAAATTATATAATCAACACACTGGCAAAGAATTAAATTATATTTTATCTTTTTCAGCAGGTTATGCAATAATAAATCCTTTGGAAAAAAATGCTATTGAATCTGCATTTAAGATTGCAGATGACAACATGTACAAACAAAAATATATTTTTCGTCTCAGAAATGTATTGATAAATCACATCAACAAGATGAATTATAGCAACATTAATAAATAAAAAGAAAAATATCTTCTTATGCAGGTATTTAAGGAAGCAATTATCCAACTATTGAAAAAAGAGGTAAAGGGTTCAATAGAGCTTGAAACTCCTCCAGATTCTAAGTTAGGTGATTATGCTTTTCCATGCTTTGGCCTCGCAAAACAGCTAAAGAAAAACCCTATGGAGATTGCAAAGGATTTAGCATCAAAACTTAAGCCAAATAGATACATAAAAGAGATAAAAAGCACAGGCCCTTATGTTAATTTCTTTGTAAACAAAAACATTCTGGCAGACTTAATATTAAACAATATTCATAATAATAAAGATGGTTATGGAAAAGGCCAGAAAAAAAAGGAAAGGATTATGATAGAATTCTCGCAGCCAAACACCCACAAAGGGTTTCATATAGGCCACCTGAGAAATGCTGCTCTTGGTGATTCTTTGGTTAGAGTTATGAGGTTCAATGGGTATAATGTTGTTTCTGCAAACTACATCGGTGATATTGGGGCACATATTGCTAAGTGCATCTGGTGTTACTTGAAATTTCATAAAAACAAGGAGCCAAAAACAAACAAAGGGGAGTGGCTCGGTTCCATATACACAGAAGCAAGCAAAAAAGTTGCAGAACACGAAGAATATAAAAAAGAGATTCAGGAAATGCAGATAAAACTTGAAAATGGAGATAAGGAATTAACTGAATTATGGAAAAAAACAAAAGAATGGAGCATGCAGGATTTTTATGGGATATACAATGAGCTAGGAATAAAGTTTGATGTTTTCTTTTTTGAAAGCCAGGTTGAAAAGCCCGGAAAGAAAATTGTGCTCGATATGCTTAAGAAAGGGATTGCAGAAAAAAGCGATGAAGCAATAATTATCAATCTTGAAAAATATGGACTGAAGGTTTTTTTGCTCTTGAAAAGCGATGGCACATCATTATATTCAACAAAAGATTTAGCATTATCCAAAAAAAAGTTTGATGATTATAAAATAGACAAATCTATTTATGTTATTGGCTCAGAGCAAAGGTTTTATTTAAGACAACTATTCAAAACACTTGAAATTATTGGATTTAAGCAGGCAAAAAAATGCTACCATCTCTCATACGAGCTTGTAATGCTAAAAGAGGGCAAGATGTCATCAAGGCTTGGAAATATAGTGCTTTATTTTGAGTTGTCAAAAAAGATTTTTGAGAAAGCATCCAGTGAAGTTGAAAAAAGGCACAAGCAGTGGATTAAAGAAGACAAGGAAAAAGCCACAAAACAGGTTGCATTGGCTGCCATGAAATTCAGCATGCTTAATCAGGATAATAACAAGACAATTGTTTTTGACATAAACAAAGCATTGGACTTTGAGGGTGAAACAGGACCTTATGTCCAGTATGCACATGCCCGCATTTGCAGCATTTTGAGAAAGTTTGAAAAGAGGATTGACAAAAGTTTTATTGATAAAGCAGATTTATCTGCATTAAAAGAAAAAGAGGAAACTGAATTAATTAAGCTTCTTGGAAAATTTCCAGATGTTGTTGAAGATGCAGCATCTTCATATAAGCCATCATTAATAGCCCGTTATCTGATTGACTTATCGCAGAGCTTTAATGAGTTTTATCATATTCACCAGATTCTAAAGGAAAGAGAAGAACTGAGAAATGCAAGGATTCTTTTAATAAATAGTGTAAGGCAGGTTCTGAAGAATGGCCTTAATCTTCTTGGAATAGAAGCTCCTGAAAAGATGTAAAAACAAAGTTTTATATACTAATTACTACTAATAGATAACTAAATTAATAAAATAACTAAAATGACCCCTAAAAGAAAAAAATCCAATATTCCTACTAAAGAGAAATCTCTTAAATATCTTAGAAGAAAGTGGGAAGAAGGAGAAAGGTATAAAAAAAATGTGCCTGAGAAAATATTTAAAAAATATAGTTTAGAGTATGATGAAAATAAATCCCAACTTAAGAAAATTAACTTAGATTTTATAGTATCAAAAGAACTACCTACTGAACCAACAATGAATCCAATTGAAAAATTAAGTGGATTATATATCTGTCCTAGAATATATGCAACTTTTAAAGACAATGGAGAAAATTCAACACTTAAATGGAGAGACAGGGGAGTAACACCAAAAATATTACTTGAATCAATAATATACCCTTTTTTTGAATTACAAGAGAGAGATATTAATAAAATAACTATTGAAAAAAACAGTGATGAACCATGTCGTTATGATATTATAGATGAATCTGGAAGAGTCATATATATTAAACTACACACAAAAGGCAAAGTTGAAGATACTAAGTCAAAAACAGGCGCTCTTTTAGAATATTTAAATAATAAGAAAGAACTTGATGAATTAATTTTTAAGGAATATATTGAACAGTTTAAAAAAGGATTTGATGTTTTAAAAACTAACAAAACAAATACTGAAAAATTAAATTATGATTTGTTATTAGAAGAATCTAATGATAGAACTAAGTATGAACTTAAAATTGTTTTGCTCAACAATGGAGATATTTATGGTATAGACATAGAACACTATAGAAATAAACAAGATATTTTTCAAAGAATATTTCTTCTGAATAAAAGTGATAAACAAATCAGTTCAACTAAAATTGATGAAGTAATTACCTATATATGTTCTCACTATGGCCTACCACCAAAAGACCTTCCTGAGATTCCAATTATTAATAATGGATTTCCTCCAGGTTGTTATAAAAGTTTTAAAAAACAGCTTGAAGAAGAGCTTACCAGATAATTACAGCAATAAAAATAAAGATTAACCCGACTATCATTGAAACCCATGCATAAAGCTCATCTTTTGGAAGATTAGCTATGATTTTGGCAATATCCTTTGGCTTCTCTTTTTTAGCTCCACTAACTCTTGGATAGGTTAATTCCCCGGGCTTAAACGCAGATCCCTGGCTGGGATAATTGGGTTTTGTGCCAGGTCCAATGCTCTTTTGGAATGACTGGGTAGGCCTTGGAAAACCAGGATTTGCTCCAAAGGGATTATGCCCTTGTACTGGTGCTGGTTTCTTTTTTTCAAATAAAACTTTTTTCCCTAACGTAACCTTCATTTAATCACCTTTCTTTTAGCAATTATATTCTGATGTTTATAAAATTTTCTTTTTTAATTGAAAACCTTTTTATATCATGCTAATATTCTGGATAAACATGGTAAAAGAAGTGAGCTTTAAAACTACAAAAGAAATACAGATTTCTGACAAGATAATAGGCCAGGTTATTGGCCAGGAGGAAGCTGTTAATGTTATAAAAAAAGCTGCTAATCAGAGAAGGCATGTTCTGTTAATAGGAGAGCCAGGAACAGGAAAATCAATGCTTGGCATGGCTCTTGCAGAGCTATTGCCAAAGGAAAAACTTGTTGATGTTGTTTCATTTCCTAATTTGAATGATGAGAACCAGCCGTTGATAAGGGTAATGCCTGCTGGCAAAGGCCGTGAGCTTGTGATGAAATCAAGAATTGAGGGCACAAACCTTTTTAAGAACCAGAATATTATAATCTTTATTCTTGTTATTATCTCAATGTTTGCACCCTGGTGGATAAGAGCGCAATATAAATCAGATATAATGTTTGCAGCCTTTTTCTTAGGAGGCATGCTGTTCCTTGCATCCTTTATTATATTTATGAACCTTGGCAAAAAAATGAATCCAAAAGTGAGTGTGCCAAAGGTTATAGTTGATAATTTTAATAAAAAGCAGGCACAATTTCTAGATGCAACAGGTGCTCATGCAGGCGCTTTATTGGGAGATGTTCTGCATGATCCATTCCAGTCAGGCGGACTAGGAACACCTGCCCATGAAAGGGTTATCGCAGGAATGATTCACAAGGCAAACATGGGTGTTCTCTTTGTTGATGAAATTGCAACATTGCAGCCAGCAACACAGCAGGAATTATTAACCTCATTGCAGGAAGGCAAATATGCAATAACAGGCCAAAGTGAGAGAAGCGCTGGTGCCATGGTAAGGACAGAAGCAGTTCCATGCAACTTTATTTTAGTTGCTGCTGGCAATCTTGAAACAGTCAAGCATATGCATCCTGCCTTAAGGTCAAGGATAAGAGGTTATGGATATGAGATTTATATGAAAGAAACAATGAAAGATACTCCTGAAAACAGGGATAAGATAGCTATTTTTGTTGCCCAAGAAATTATAAAGGACAAAAAAATACCTCACTTCAGCAAAGAAGCTGTTGATGTTATTATAGAGGAAGCAAGAAAGATGGCTAACAGGAAAGGTCATCTAACCCTAAGATTGAGAGAGCTTGGCGGCTTAATAAGAGCAGCAGGAGATATTGCAAAAGAACAAAATGCAGAATTTGTTATGAAAAAGCACATAATGAATGCAAAAAAGATAGCACGCACTCTTGAGCAGCAGATAGCTGACAAATATATTGAGCAGAAAAAAGAGTATGAGGTTATTGTTACAACAGGAAATAAGATTGGCAGGGTTAATGGTCTTGCAGTCATAGGTGGCTCTGAAGCATATTCAGGTATTATACTCCCAATAGAATCACAGGTAACACCTGGTGGCAAGGAAACAGAAATAATTGCAACTGGACAGCTTGGAAAGATAGCAAAGGAATCAATAAAAAATGTTTCAGCTATAATCAAAAAGTATTTTGGAGAAGACATAAAGGAAAAATATGACCTTTATGTGCAGTTCATGCAGACCTATGAGGGTGTTGAGGGCGATTCAGCAAGCATAGCTGTTGCAACATCAATAATCTCTGCATTTAAGGATATTCCTGTAAAACAAAACTTTGCAATGACTGGCTCACTTTCAGTAAGGGGGGATGTCCTTCCAGTTGGGGGGGTAAGCTCAAAAGTAGAGGCAGCTATTGAAGCTGGCATAAAAAATGTAATTGTGCCAAAGGCTAATTTAAAAGATATAATAATTGATCCTGAAATGGTATCCAAAATTAGGATAATTCCTGTTGAGACAATTAGTGATGTCTTAAAAGAGGTTCTTAACTGGAAGGGCAAAGAAGATATTCTTAAAATCATCTTAAAGAAATAATTTTTTAGAAAATTTTTTAAACTAGATGTTATTATTCTAATTTATGGTTAAGACAATTCCAAAAAAATGCCCTGAATGTGGTAGTGCAAAGGTAACATATAATAAAAAAACAAAGGAATTAATCTGCAATGATTGCGGGCTTATAACTTACATAGAATAGCTGTGATTTTGGTGATAACTATTATTAGGCATAGCTATATTGTTCTAATCAAAGATTATATAAAGAAATAAAAAGAGTATTTTGCTAAGAGGTGTTATAATGAATATTAAACTTACAAAAAAGCCAAAAAGACCCGTGATTATAGAGGGTTTCCCTGGCTTTGGACTTGTTGGAACAATAGCGTGTGAATTCTTGATAGATCATCTTAATACAGAGCTTATAGGAAAGGTCTTGCTTGAGGATGAGCCAGCAATGGTGGCAATACATAGAGGTAAGATTATAGAGCCTTTATCTATATCATATAATAAAAAATATAATCTTGTTATAATACACTCGATGACTGCAGCACCTGGTTCTGAATGGAAGATATCTGATATAATAATTGCCATAGCAAAAGAGCTGAATGCAAAAGAAATAGTGAGTTTGGAAAGTGTCAACTCTAGTGAGATTATGGGAAATCCAAAGACTTTTTATTACACAAATGACAAGAAAAAAGATAAAATTTTTAGGAATATTAAATTAAATCAGCTTAAAGAAGGCATAATAATGGGAGTTAGTTCAGCTTTATTGTTGAAAGTAGACAAAATACCTATGTCATGCATATTTGCTGAAACACATACTACTCTTCCGGACAGCAAAGCAGCTGCCGAGGTAATTAAAGTTTTGGATAAATACCTTAACCTGAAAGTAGATTATAAGCCTTTGCTAGAAACAGCAAAACAGTTTGAAAGCAAGCTAAAGGAAATACTCCAGCAGAGCAAACAGACAATTATAAACAGGGATAAAAAAGCATTGAGTTATGTTGGTTAAACTTTTTTATTTCTTTATTTTATTGTTTTATTAATTTAATAAGTCAATAATCATATTGTTACTAAATATTAATTCTTGAGTAGTAACAAAACAAAAGATTTATATATATCTTGAGTATTACTATTATAACTAATGGAGAGTATGTAAATATGAGTACTGAAACTTTGGATACTAAAACTTTGAATACTGAAGATTTTTACAAAAATCTAAAACCAGAAGATGTCAAGCCCTTGGAAGAAGTAGTCAAGATTTTAAAAGAAGATCCTCGTGTAGATGTTTTTGCTATAAATAAAGCAGCAGAACAAGATCATCATAAGGAATATGAAATTATTGATCTTTTATTAGAGAGAGTTAATAAAACAGGTTATTTTTTATCACTAGATAACATTAAAGATAAGCTTGGTGCTAAAGTTAATGTAACTAAAACCAATAATACTATAGATGATAAATCTAAGTATAATTCATATGTACCAGACGATAGGATGGTTGAGATTGATTATCATAGAACAAAAATCAGGCTTTTTTATACAATAAATGGTACTGGAGTGAGCTCAAGAATTAGTTTGTGAATCCCAATTCTCACTTTTTTGTTTTTTATAGAGCTTTTTTGATATTTCTTTTGGTTCTGATATGATTTTATCTCTTTTATCTAATTTTTCAACTCTTTTTATGCCCTATTTTTCTTTATACTTGTTTTTAAAAATTTTTAGAATTATTTAACTTTTGAGCATTTATTCTAACTCTCACTTTTTGTTTTATTTTTTGGTTTTTTAAAATTTAATTATATTTTATAAAATATAAATTAGAAAGATTATATTAAATAATATCTTTTAATAAAATTATTATCTAAAAGATATTTTGTAGTATACTAATACAACTAAAAGTTTTAATTAAAGATTAAATTTTTTATTTAATTTAACAACTAAAACTTTTAATCAAAAACTATAAGTTTTATTATACTTTATGATTAAACAACGCAATTAAAAATTATGTTATTTGATAGTAAAATCATTGAACTATAAGTTACTAAGTAGTAATGACATAATAGAAAAGTTTATATACTAATAAATCTATTGACTTAATATAGAAAACAAAATAATATGTTAAAATGAAACTATATTACGAAGCTCCAAAAATTTACGAATATATGATACCTATTTTTGGAAAAAACAATAGAATAACTAATAGGGTTAGAACTGGGCTAGAAAATGTTCTCGCTGCTTATGTTGATATATCTAAACGGCAAGCAAAGATAACTGACAATAACTCAAAAAATTACAAAATAAATGAAGCTTATGTAGTTGGAAGTGGAGCTAGAATTAATAAAGCTGACTCAGATCTCGACTTAATGTTTATAACACCGCACTTAGATGACGAAAGCGCTAAACAACTTAGATTTATTTTATCTTTAATATATTTAACTGATAGATCCAAACAAGAAGGTATTGATGTATATGTAAGAAGCAAAGATAAATATCCTGATAGACCAAGTATTAAAATAACAGATCAGGTTAAAGACCTTTTAGATACTTATAATAAAAAACTATAAGTTTTCCTATTAATTTCTTGTTATTTGTTTAATTATTGAAATTGTACTGTTTCTAGAAAGATTTATATAAAGGTGCGTATAAGGTACATTATACGCATTTTTTACTATATAAACTGCTTGGAGACATTATTTTAACAAAAAACCTAGGGTTTTTGGGTAGAATATGCCATTGAAAGGGGTGTTAAATGATATCAAAGTTAAAGACCGAACTTCAGATAAGGGGCTTCAGCGAAAGAACTGTAAGATCATACCTTTTTCATAACCAGAAGTTTCTTGATTTTATTGAAAAGCAGCCAGATGATATAATCACTGATGATATCAAAAAATACATGGCTTATCTAATGGTTGAAAAAAAGCAAAAACCAGCATCTGTTAATCTTGCATTAAGTGCGCTTCGTTTTTTGTATGATGAAATGATGAAAAAGAGTTTGTTTGTTGATATAAAGGCGCCGAAAAACGAGAAAAAACTGCCAACAGTGCTTTCAAAAGAGGAAATAACCAGCATGATTGATTCATTAAATAATAAAAAGCATAAGTTGCTTATAGAATTCCTCTATTCATCAGGATTGCGTGTTTCAGAGTGTGTAAACCTTAAAATAGAGGATTTAAGCCCAAATGAAAGAATGGGAATTGTAAAGAATGGGAAAGGCAAAAAAGATCGAAACATAATACTTTCAAAAAAACTTGTTGAGGATCTTGAAAAATATTTGAAGAAAAGAAAGGGCGCAAATCTCTATGTTTTTGATGTAAGAAACACACATATAAGTATAAGGCAGGCGCAAAAGATAGTGCATGATGCAGCAAAAAAAGCAGGAATACAAAAAAGAGTGTTCTGCCATGCATTAAGAAGCTCTTTTGCAACACATTTATTGGAAAATGGAACAGATATTAGGATAATTCAGGAATTGTTAGGGCATTCAAACATACAAACAACTGAAAGGTATACAAAGGTATCAACGGCTCAGTTAAAAAAAGTAATAAGCCCTTTTGATACATAATTAAAATTTTTAATTCTTAATAAAACCTTTAATAATTGATTAAATCTTTTAGTCTTTAATATAACTAAATCTTTTAATCAAAGATTAAATATTATTATCTAAAATATAATTAAAGATTATAACTAAAAATCAAATATTTTAATCAAAAATTATTTGTTAAAATTTTACAACAAGAATTGTTTAATTAAACAAACCTCTTAGCCATGCTTTCATTAATGTCAACAAGATTTTCTTTTGCTTGCATATGCCTAAACTTCTGTTCAATATACAGATAAACTTCTTGGTTAACATATTTTTTTATAACTGGAATTCCCTTTTCTATCAAATTAATTATATACTCTCTGACCATAAATTCTGTCAGGCCAATTCTTCTTGAAATAGCCTTGTATGTTATCGGCCCTTTTTCCTCAGCCATTGTGTAAAGTGCAAGGAATACTTCCTTCTCCTTTGTTGTAAGGAAAATATGATTATAAACCGGTTCTTCATTATGATTTTTATCATCCTTTGCAACAAGACGATTTATAAAAAGCTGCAAATCCTCTATTTTTTCATTTAATTTATCAATTTTTGAATCAACATTGCATAAATACTCATAATTAGCCTGAATTTCATTAGTATTTTCATTAATAGAGCCTAAATGCTCCTCAAATTCCTCTTTTATTTTATTGAAGGCTTTTTTAAGCGTTTTATTAATTGTAAGAAGTTCTTTGGAATCATCATTCTTTTTTTCATCGAATAAATTAAACTTAATCCATATCACCCCGAGTTAACTATATTTCTTAGGTTACTTAAAAACTTTTCCAAAAATAACAAATTTTAAAAACAGAAACATAATTTTTGTTACTAAACCATAAAAAGAGATATTATGATAAGTTCAAAATCAAGTCTGGCGGTTTTACTCTCAAAATTAAGAGTTTTTGAGGCTCCAAAACTAAAAGCAGAACAATACACCACAGATTCAGAGATAGCAGCAGATGTTTTGTGGCAAGCTTATTACTTAAGAGATATAGAAAACAAGACAATAGCTGATCTTGGAAGTGGCACAGGAATACTGGGCTTTGGTGCTTTATTATTGGGAGCAAAAAAGGTTTTTTTTGTTGAAAATGACAGGGATTCGATTAAGATTACCAAAGAAAATCTTGCTTTTATTGAGAAAGAAACTAAAGCAAAGCTTTCTGAGAAAGCCATATTCCTTAACCAAGACATCAATAATTTTAATGATAAAGTTGACACAGTAATCCAGAATCCGCCCTTTGGAACAAAACAGAAGCATGCCGATAAAGTTTTTCTTGAAAAGGCGTTTTTGCTTACCAATGTAATATACTCATTTCATAAACTTGAGACAATGGGATTTGTGAACAGTATTTCAAAAGACAATGGTTTTGAGGTTACACACCTATGGAAATTTGACTTTCCAATAAAATCAACATACAGCTTTCACAGGAAAAGAATCCAGAGAATAAAAGTTGGATGCTGGAGAATGGAAAAAATTAAATAGAAATCTTTATAAACATTATAAAAACTCTTTTTTAAGGTGTTATTATGGAAATCAATGTCATTGAAGAAAAAAAGAACAGGTTAAGCTTTGAGCTTAAGGGGCAGGGCAATACTTTCTGCAATCTATTGAAAGATGAGCTGTGGAATGACAAGCATGTTACTGTTGCAACATATACTATAAAGCATCCATTACTTGGAATTCCTTTTATGATTGTTGAAACAGATGGAAATAAAAGCCCAAAACAGGCATTGGAAAGTGCTGCTGAGAGAGTAGCTGATAAGGCAGAAAAGCTAAGGAAAGAAGCCAAAAAAGAGTTAAAATGATTAGGCCATCAGATGGCAAATTATTGATAAAACTGGCAAGAGAATATATTTCCTCATATTTCTTACAAAAAGAGCCCAATATAAGCATTCTAAAACAGTTTTCTGATAGGCATGGAGTATTTGTAACTTTATATAAAAATGAGCAACTAAGGGGTTGCATTGGCTTTCCAGAGCCCATATTCCCTTTGTATGAAGCAATAATAAAATCAGCAAGGTCAGCTGCTTTTGAAGACCCAAGGTTTCCGCCATTGCAGAAAGAAGAATTAAAGGATATAAAAATAGAAATATCTGTTCTTACTGTTCCAGTATTGATTAAGGTAGAAAAACCTGAAGATTACTTTAAGAAGATAAAGATTGGAGAGGACGGCCTCATAATAAGGTCAAGCCTTGGTTCAGGGCTATTGCTGCCGCAGGTTGCAACAGAATATAAATGGGGGGTTGAAGAGTTCCTTAGGCATTTGTGCGAAAAGGCCTGGCTAAAGCAGGATGCATGGAAAGACAAAAACAACAGGATTTACAGGTTTCAGGCGCAGATATTTAAAGAGTAAATCTAAGAAAAAGGAGGCAAGAAAGAAAATGAATTCTGAAAAAAACCATTCTCTGCCACTTAAAAGAGATGCAGCATGGGAACTTGTCAAAGAATACAACAAAGATAAGCCTGATCTTAACCATTATCTTGAAAGCGAGGCCATTATGCTGGCTCTTGCAAAAAGATTAGGGAAAGATGAAGAAACATGGGGAATGCTTGGTTTAATACATGATATTGATTGGGGCATAACAAAAAATAATCCCAAAGATCATTTAACTAAGGCCCCTGAGATTTTGAGGAAAGCTGGTTTTAGTGAGGATTTTATTAAAATTATTGTTTCCCATGGTTATGGATATGAATGTGCAGGTCTGAAAAATAAAAAAAGAACAACAAAAACAGAGCATGCCCTTGCCTGCGCTGAAACAGTAACTGGATTGATTCATGCTTACGCATTAATAAGGGGCTCAATAGATGGAATGAAAGTAAAGGGATTAAAAAAGAAGTTTAAAGAGAAGAGCTTTGCAGCTGCAGTAAACAGGGAAATAATCAAGGAATGCGAAGAATTAGGATTAGAGTTAAGCGAGTTTCTGCAGTTATCAATTGATGCAATAACAAAAATAGCAGATAAGGTTGATTTAATGTAAAATGAGTATAACCAATATCCTAGAACATTATAAAGAAAAAATAGAATTTAGGCTAAAAACATTTCTGGATGAAAAAATTTCTGAAGCAGAAAAAATATCTGATTCTTCAAGAGAAATAATGCAGTACATAAAAGAGTTTAATCTTAGGGGAGGAAAAAGAATAAGGTCAGTATTAATCATAATGGCCTATAAATCTCTTGGCGGAAAAAATGAAGATGCAATAATTGATATTGCTGTATCCGCAGAGCTAATGCAGTCATTCCTCCTGATCCATGATGATATAATTGATGATGATGACTTAAGAAGGGGTGGCCCAACCATGCATAGAATATATGCAGAAAAATACAAGGGCCGTGATAACCCCAAAAAAGTGGGGGAAAGCATGGCAATAATAGCAGGAGACCTTCTTGCATCCCTTGGAAATGAAATAATCTCTAAATCAGCTTTTGATGAAGAAAAAAAGCTAAAGCTATTACAGAAGTTCAACAAGGTTGTAAAATTGACTGGCTATGGTGAGATAATTGATATTTTATCTGACCTAAAAACTAATGTGACAGAACAAGATATATCAAAAATGCACAAGTTAAAAACAGCTGTATATACAATAGAAGGGCCTTTGCATATGGGCGCAATAGCTGCAGGAGCATCAGATGGGCAGCTAAAAATACTAAGTGAATATGCAATTCCATTGGGCATGGCGTTTCAACTAAAGGACGATATCCTGGGATTATTTGGCTCAGAGGAAAAACTTGGCAAGCCTGCTGATTCTGATATAAAAGAGGGCAAAAAAACAATTCTTATTTTAAAGGCAATAGAAAATGCATACAAAGAACAAAAAGAATTCATTGTAAATGCACTAGGAAATAAAAATATAACAGAAAAAAAGCTAATAAAGCTAAGAGAAATAATAAAAGAAACAGGCTCACTATCTTATTCAGAAAACCTGGCAGAAAAACTAGTGAAAAAAGCAAAAGATGCAATAAAAAATTCTGATTTTGAAAAACAAGGAAAGGAGTTTTTTCTGGAAATAGCAGATTATATAATCAAGAGAGATTATTAAAATCACCAAATTGTGATTTGATATGGAAAGTGCAACAATAGAAGCATATGCTAAAATTAATCTTACCATAGATGTTATTGGTAAGCATCATTCTGAGTATCATAATATAGAGTCTATTATGCAGCAGCTCGATCTTCATGATAATATTACATTGATGGTTATTGAAAAAGGCATTAAAATCAATAGCAATAATCATATCTGTTCAGATGAGAAAAATCTTGCTTACAGGGCAGCAGAGCTTCTTATTGAAAAGTTTAAAATAAACAGGGGTGTTGAAATAACCATTGAGAAAAATATTCCTGTTGCAGCTGGCCTTGGTGGTGGAAGTGCAGATGCTGCTGCAACATTAAAGGGCATGAATAGTCTTTTTAATCTGGGTTTATCAGAAGAGGAATTAATTAAAATATCCGGCGATATTGGCATGGATGTTGCTTTTTGCTTATTTGGCGGAACAGCATATGCAACAGGCAGGGGTAATGAATTGCAGAGGATAGAAAAGGTTCCAATGCTTTATGTTGTTTTGGCAAAGCCAAATTTTGATATTTTAACAGAAAAGGCCTATCAGAATATTGATTATAAAAAAACAGGCAGGCAGCTAAAAACAGCTGAAATGCTTTGTGCAATTAGGGAAAAAAATATCAATAAAATTGCAAAAAATTTGCATAATGATTTTGAATACTATGTTTGTAATAAATACTTAATTATTAATGAAATTAAGCAAAAAATGATACAAAATGGTGCATTAAATGCATTGATGTCTGGCTCTGGCCCAACTGTTTTTGGAATAACTGAGCGAGAAGATACAGCAAGGGATATCTACAAAAGTTTAACACAAGAACTTTACTTCAAGGAAAACCTTGATTTTGTTTGTGTAACAAAAACAAAGTGAGATTACTTGCCGAAGCGCCTTTGCCTTTGTTTGTATTCTTCAATTACTTTTGTTAGGTCTTGTTTTTCAAATTCAGGCCAAGTCTTTTCAAGAAAGAACCATTCAGAGTATATTGACTGCCATGGAAGAAAGTTGCTTGTCCTTCTATCGCCTCCGGTCCTTATTATAAGGTCTGGCTCTGTATTCATGTAAAGGTTTTCTGCGAATGTCTCTTCATTAACATCCTTTATATCTAGCTCTTTGTTCTTAATTTTTTCAGCAACTTTTTTTACAGCATCAACAATTTCTTCCCTGCCGCCATATGCAATGGCAATATTAATTTTGTACTTGTTATAATCCTTAGTTATGTCAATAACTTTTTTTATTTTTTCCTGCACTATTTCTGGAAATAAGTGATGCCTGCCAATTATATTTATTTTTATTTTATAATTATGGACATCTTGGTTTGTTGATAGTTCATTAAATCCCTTTTCAAAGAGACTCATGAGATAGTCGAATTCTTTTTTGGGCCTGTTAAAATTCTGCATAGAGAAGCAATAAAGGGTAATTTCCTTAATATCCAATTCTTTGCACCATTTAAACAGTTTTTTGAGCTTTTCAAAACCTAATTCATGCCCTTTCCATGGCTCTAGAATAAGCCTTTTTGCAAAGCGCCTGTTTCCGTCTAAGATAATTCCTATATGTTCTGGATTCTTGTTCATGTAATAGGGTAAAAAATAGGTTATTTATAAAGCTTTTTGTATATTTAACAATCTTTAATTTTTAATAAAAGAATTTATTTGATTTATGAGTTTATTTGTTCTCTCCACACCTTTTTTATAGTCAAGAAGCTGATACCTGTATTTTATCATTGCCAATGGATTTTTTATAATGTATTTAAGCCTTACATCAGCTCCTTTAAGCCTATTGAGTTCTTCTGCATCTTTAATCTCTTTTTCATATTTACTGAGCTCTTGGTTAATCATGCCAATTGCATAATTAAACTTATTATTTACCTCAAAATTTAATTTATTTATCTTAGCACTATATTCATCAAGTTGTTCTTCAAGCTTTTTTTCGTTTTTCCACTCATCATAATCTTTTATTCCTAATATTTTTTCCTTAAGTTCATTAATTAATAACAGCTCTTTGTTCTGAATTCCAAGCTTAAGCAATGGGTCAAGCTGCCTTTGTAAATTCTCAACTTTGTATCCATCTTTATTGATATTATCCTTCATATTATCTAGAAATATAATGTAATCATGTTTTTTCTTGCCTATCTGCTCTTTAATCTTATCCAGTTCTGAAAGCATCTTTGTGTTTCCAAAACAATCATACAAATACCTTAAACTGTTGTTTTTTGATATTAAATCTTCAAGCTTTTCAATGGTTCCTGGTTTTTCCCAGTTACCATTATAAAAAGTATTATTTATTAGTTTAAATTTAGTGTCTATTTTTCCTATTTCAGAATTTATTTTGTTGTTTATGTAATCTTTAAAGTTAGATATTTGATTAAGAAGCAGTATAACATCATTATTGAAATAATTGTCTTGCTTGAGGATTTTAAATTTTTCTGAGTTGGAATCAAGTTCGTCAATTATATCATAAATGTTATCTATTCTTTGCTTTGTGATGTCCCCATTGAATGTTGTTTCCACAAGATTTTTGTTTTGTTGGATCTTTTTGCTTAATTGAGTTTTTTCATTAATAAAATTAATTAATTCTCCGCTATTTTTAATGTATTTTTTTGGAAAGTGCATTATCTCTCCCTTTTCAGCTATTGAATCGAAATTCTCATCAAACTTTTTGTTGAATTGAATTATTTTGTTAAGATTGTAGTTATTATTACAGACCTTTTCAGCTATTGTTTCCAATGTCTCACCTTCTATCACCTGGTAATATCTTGAACTTTCAAATAAGATGTCCTGCTTCCTCTTCACTTTGTAAGCCTCAACAGAGCCATAACCAATAGCTGTAATTATTAATAAACTAATGATTGCTTGTTTAATTTTTTTCTTGAGAGAATCTACTTTTAGCTGCCCCTCATTCATCTTATTGCTTATTTTTCTGTCTAAATCATTGAATTTTGATTCAGTATCTTTTAGCAGGTTTTCAAGTTCCGATTCCATTTTATGTTTGAATTATATCCTTAATTTTATTAAACTGGTTACGATATTCTGATAACTCTTTTTTAGCAGATTCAAATTTTTTCTCTTTTACGAACGAAGCAAAATAGCTTTTCTTATTATTATTTAGATTGTATTTTTTCTCCAAATCAAACATATTTTTTCTTATTATTTCTATGCCTTCCGATGTTTTTTTGTTAAATAAATTATTCAAATCCTTTAGAGATGACTTATACTCATCAAAAACTTCTTTATTTTCAGCATAAACAGGAGATTGTAAATTAGTTAGTATATTCTTTTTTATATTACTTAAAAGACAAATCTCCTCTTCTGAGATTCGGTATTGATTAAGAAATATCCCTTTGATTTTTTTTATGTCTTTGCAAACCTGATATTCATTTGCAAATTCAAATGCTTTTTGTTCAGGACTTAGTTCAGAATTGATTATTTGATTTGAATAAGATTTATCAAGAACAGGCATGAGAGCATCCATAAAAATTATTGCTTTTAAATCATTTATATCCTGAGATTGATTTATTAAGTTTTTTGATTCATTATGACTCAATAAGCCCATATAACCTCTAGAAAAAATTTCAATGTTCATATCATTACAATACCTTAAAAGTGAATCAAATACTTTTGGTTTTTTATTATATCTAGGTTTTTCTTTTCCAATTAAGCCTTGTGTGCAATAATCCATTAAGGCATTTGAATCTTGTTTACTCAATAATTGAATAATTTCTTTCTTGTTTTTTTTATTAAACTTAAGATAATAATCTGCTGAAATGATGTCCCTTAAATTTGTAAAATCAACTTTTTCTTTAATTACATCTTTTTTTAGATTATCTAGAAAATAATTTAATATTATATTATCCTCAACTATACCAGAAATCCTTTCAAAATAAGGTTTGATGGTATCTGCTATGGATTTAATTCTTTCTTCCAATATTTTCTCTGGATTAAATTGATTTTCATCTTCTTTTTTGATCTTAATTCACCTTTATTATTTTCCATTTCTCCAATAAATAAAATTTTCAGTGATTTCATTATCATTTAAGATGTTATACTTCCTATGATGGACATCAAATTTATTATAAGCAATGTCAACAAGAATAGGATTATTTTGAATATAAACCACTGCACATCCATGATTAACTTTCTTGTTGTCACAATCAACCTTAACGCTTACATACTTTGACTTTAGTCCTGCTGCCCGTGCCATTGTTATATATAGGAAAGCCATCTCTCCGCAAATCCCTAGTTTACGCTCCAAAGTTTCCTTTGAGTTTTGGTATTTATTGTTATTTCTTAAGTTATCATAATCTATATTTTGGTGCATCCAACTAAATATTCTTTTGGCTTTTTCCTCATCACTCTTTATATCAGCAGTATAATCCTTAATTATTTTCACAAGTTCAGAATTTAATATAAAAGGATTTTCAATGCTTTTATCAGCTAATAAAACATTGTATCCATCACTAACATTATTAAGATTGAAATATGGAACAGATGAAACTTTTTTATACTCTTTTTTGATTTTCTCAATTAGAGATAATCCTTGAGGAATATTTTGGATTTTCTTGGAATCAATCACATATACTTTTTTTTTAATTCTATTAAGAAGGTTATTGTTAACTTGTTTTGGATTTCTCTTTATTTTTAGTCTTTTAATTATACTTCCTAGTTCATTGCTCATTTTTAATACCTATGATTTATAGAAAAGTTTATTGAACTCTGTTTGGAGTTGAGGATTTAATTTTGATACATCATCAGAAAGGGTTTTGCTCAATTCAATTTTGGTTTTGTCCTTGATTTTGTATTGGTCCTTTAGTTCATATGGCTTTAGAGAGCCCTTGGTTCCAGCATTTTTTAATGATTCTATATTGTATTTTTTTCCAAATTCCCTAACCTCCTGCTGCCTATTTTTTTGATTTTGGGTAGTTGCTGGACTTTCATTAGCTGCATAAACTAATTCCCATAACCCAGGGTTTCCAGTTTCTTTATCTGTAATATCCCAAAGCGTATCCCCTTTCTGAATAACATAATCTGCTTTATTAGCTTGATTATTTATAGCTGTTTTGTCAATATGTTGGGTAATATCCTCTTCAACATAATTTACTTTGTTGTTAGGATTATAAACAACTAAAGGAGTGTTATTTTCTTTTTCTATAACCTGTTCTATTTTCTTAGTTGGCTCAGCATAGTTAATTTGTTTGTTTGGCTTATGATTAGCATACATCAACGAGCCAACCCCTATTGCAAGGGATAATGTGCCTATAAGACCAGCTTTCCAGTATTTTTTTATTGTCTTTTTTATGAAACCTTTTGTTTTTGCAGAATAATCTTTTAATGTGTTGCTTATGTAAGTAAGTGGATTATATTTGATTATATTTGGCAGCTCTTTTTTATTATTTTTTCTTCTCCAGTTCACATTATTTCCATTATTTTCATATTTATGAAGGATGCTGTAAAGTGTAGATGTGCTGAATTTTTTCTCTGGCTCATTTTCTTGCCTATTTTTGTTTAATTCGTTGCGTAAGTCCTTAACCTTGACATTTGTGTTATTATACAAATTAATAATCTCTGTTTTATGTTCATCAGAAATCTTATTTGCTCTTCTATCTACTCTACAGCCATTGTTTTCTGCTTCTCTTAGAATTTTGTCAAGAGTGTAGTTATTGATGCTATATTCACTGCATATTTGTCTTCTTGTTAATTCTTTATGATTGTTGTATTTGCCTATAATCTCTTCTAAATTGATATCTCGTATTCTATGTACAGATTCATTTATTTGAGGTTCAATAGTTTTTTTATCTTTTTTATCTGCGGTTGAATTGTTTAATTTGTTATCATACTTTACTGGTAGTAATTTTTTTGTATCTTCAGTTAGAATATTTTTTTTGTATATATCTTTTTGTTTCTCATCAGTATTTTTTAACTTTTCTTCAGGTGTTTTTGTTATTATTTCTTCTAATTTTTTATTCACTTCATTCTCTTTTTCAGAAGGCTTAATCACAGTCATATCAAAATTATTAACCCTTGTTTCCACTTCATTTATGATTGTTCTTAGCTCATAGTCTGATATTTTTCTAGTTGGAAGTTTTTCGTTGTGGTAAACTCTTTTTGATACATCATCAACTAATTTTTTGTAGTCTTCAAATTTAAGCTTTTCATCATCTATAACCTCTAGAGTAACATATTTTCCTTTTATGTAACTTATTTTATTGTCTCCACTGCCTTTATAAGAAACTTCTAAATAAGGCTGCATATTTTTGCTGTTGGTTACCATGCTATAAGCAAAAGAAATTTTTATTGGGTCAGATTTTTCAATTTTATTTACCTTGATACCTTTAAGAAGAGGAACAATGTTTGAATTGATTTTATCTATTGACAACCTAAAAATAAGATCATTATTCTCTGAATTTATTATTAAATAAGCCTTATTGTCTTTTTGAGAATAACTTAAGCTAGAACTACTATCCAAATTATTTACATCAACAAAGTTATCTATACTAATTTTATTATTAGGAAATATACCATAAGAAATCCCGCCAAAAGTTTCTACATCGGTTAAAGAATGAAATGGCCTATGATCAAGTCCATGACTATGCCACCACCCTATTATTTTGGAGCCTTGACTCTTAATTTTTTTGAATGAGTTCATCTCAAAAGAAGGATCGCCAGTACATGTTGAAGATGTAACAGTTTGATTATGGGATAAATAGATGTCATTAATAGCATCTTCATTGATTCCTTCTGGCGCAACTAAATAGCCCATAGCTTCAAGTGATTTATCAAATAATTCTGAGACTATTGTAGAATAGAAGTTTGCTTTTAATAAAGCACTTTTTTTTATTTTTATTTTGTTAAATATTGATTTAACATTAAACAAATTTTCTTTTTTATAATTATCCTTAACTTTATTTTTTTCTTCATTTCTTCTTCTGATTATTTCTACTAATTTTTTATTTTTTATTTTATTTATCATTTTTATTTATCATAAAATTTTTTACTGCAAAGACAATCTTTATTTGGTTTGCATTTAATCCTGTTCAAAATAAGTCTATCTCGATCAAAAGAGTTGTATAATATGCTATTCATCACTGGTTGTCCATAAACTTCCGGATAAAATAGTGTTCTTATCTCACCCAGAATTGCTGCACCAATTATTTGGTTTGACATGATAACACTTGGCTCATGATCATTTGCAGTGCAATGGTCGGAAATTTCTTGTTTATTTTGCTCTTCAATTGCCTGATAATAAATGTTCTCCTGACAGTCTAAACATGCTGTTTTTCCAGGACTATAGACTCTTACTTGTCCAGAGAAAGGACTAGTTCCTCCATCTATGTAAGGAATAGAATTTTTTACAGCCAATCTATTAGCAAATGCTCTTGCAGAAATATTATCAAGACAACCTAAAATTAAATCACAATCAAGCTTAAGAAATTCTGATTCATTAATCAACTTAACTTGTTTTCTTCTTTCTTCTTTATTAAGGTTAGTTCCTAATTTTCCATAAATCCCTATAGTTTTGGTGATTGGATTTATCTTATTCATTAACCTAGATAATATATCAATTTTTTTTTTACCGGAATAGTTTCCAAGAGTATAAGCAATCTGTCTATTTTTGTTATGCTCTTCAATTTCATCCATATCAATTAAGTATATCTTATCAAAACCCATTAAAGACAAACCGATTCCAACAAAATTTCCTATTGAACCTGCACCAATTATTGCAGCCTTCTTATTTTTAAACAAATTTTTTTCATTTAGATAGTTAGTCATACTAAGATTTATGTCACATTCGTCTTTAAATCTCCTGTTAGATAAGAGGTTATATGTTACTCCTTTTTTCATCAATTTGTCATAATCATATAGTTTAAGTATAGATTTTCTTATTTCCTCTGTTACTAATCCAGCAATAAGACCGCTTGTTATATTGCCTTGTTGGCAATTTTCAAAATCAGGAAGCAGATATTCATCTATGCCTTGAGTATATCCCTTTTTAGAAAGAATTATTCTTTCTGTCTTGCTCATAGTGGTGTAAACCATCACCTTGCCTTTATTCTTACTTGTAGAAGCAGTAATGAACGGTATTTTTAATTTATCCGAAATCTTTACACTTTTAAGTTTTGAACAGGGGTCATTTGTAAGATCGATAAGTATATTCGGCTTGCCAACTAAATCATCAAAAGGGAGAGAATTAAATCCATTAACTTTTATCTTAGGATTCATTTGCATAATTATTTTTTCAAGATGCTTAACCTTCCTAATTTTTTCTTTTTTGTTATAATAATCAAAAAATAAGAATTCATTAGGATTATTAGTATACTCTTCTTTATTAATTATCCTTATGTTTCCAATTTGCAGACCAACAAGATTTGATAAAACAAAATTAGATAATGATCCAGCTCCAACTATTGTTATTAGAGAATTATCAAGTTTTTTTTGATTCCACCCATCTATTTTCTCTTGCGTATCCGTTCTCTCTGGAATTTAGATCACCCAACATTTTGTATCTTTATTTTTTATTTTTCCCAAAAATTCTCCTTTGTAGATAATTCTTGTTTTTATTTCTTCTAATATTTTTTTATAATCTAAAGAAGACAGATTAGAGATTATTTCGTTTACTTTAACTCCTTTGTTAATTTTAATTTCTATTGTCTTAGGGTGTTTGATAGCTACTTCAGCATAAGGTGCTGCAGAATAAAAACGATTCACAACTAAGCTATATGCAAATGAAATACCTCTAAATTTTTTTATCTTAATTCCTTTAATTTCAATATCATTTAAGTTAAAATTGTTACCTACCCGCATTTCAATTATATCTTCAAGAAAATTATTTGATTTAAAGTTTATACAATTATCTCCTGTTTTATCAGTTTGATACTCAATTTTAAATGAATTTCCTGAAAGAGAGATTATTTCTCTACCCAATTCCTTTTTATTATATGGAAAAATATTATAATAAATGCTCTTGAAAGTATTATCATCTGTTCCAGAGTGAAAAGTGTTCATACTTCCATGACTATGCCACCACCCCAAAACTTTATATCCATCATTCTTGATTTCTTTTAGAAAATCCATATCTGGTTCTGAATCAACAATATATTCTACGCCTGTTACTTTTTGATTTTTTGATAGATATGCATCCTTTACGATACAGTCATAATCCTCTTTAGGAGTTACTAAATAACCACCACATTCAATTGATTCATGGGCAATTATGCAGGCCAGAGAAGCATATGCTTTTATTTTTTTATAAGCGTAGTCAGTAATCATTAACTCGCTAAATAATTCATCTATTTCTTCTTTTGAATTATTTTCAAGTATATATTCTAATCTTTTCATATTATCCCTGTTTTTCAACAACAATTTCTCTTTTGTTTATTTCTTTGAGAGTTGTAAGATTATTACCAAATGTGCTTCTGTTTAGATGATGGTGAGGGTTCATTTCAGAACAATACCCATTCCTCAAGGCAAATTCTCCCACTTTAAGAAGATAAAGTGCTTTTCCAGCATAATCTTTCTTTTCATCAAACTCATTTACCACATCGCTAATTATGCCGCTTCCAGTACAAATATATTGTTCTGGAACATCAAATTTAGAAAGCAAAGGGTGAGAATATTTATCAATTACAACAGGCCCTTTAATTTCTATTTTATGATTATCTAATTTTAGCTGAACCCCTACTTTACATTTTTCAAAGATATAATAATCAAACTGATCAATTGATTTAAGAGCAAATGGTTCTTGCTCAAGGAAAATGTAATAGCCTTGCTCTTTTTTAATAAAACCAATGCGGCTTTCTTGGTATACCTGTTTTTTTACTATTTCAGAAAAATTATTTTTTTTGTTTAACAGATTTATCTTTTCATTTAAAATATTTTCACTATGATTTGAAAATTTTGTTATTTCATCTGATAAATTTTTAAGGTATTCTTCTTCTAAATCCTTTAAATAACCACTAAATTCATACGAGTAATTTACATTATTAATCTTAAATCTGTTTCTTATTGTTTTGTAAATTTTTTCTGGAATTTTTTTTGTAATATACACGCTCCCATTAGATATAAACAGATTACTATTTTTTATTATGTTCTTTTCAAGTATAGAATAATCTCTGTTTAAGAGGCATTCAAAGCAGTCTTTAAGATTCTCAGACTTGTGTTTATCAATCTTTGGTTTTAAAATTTCTTCTAATTTTTGGTTTGGTTTTAAGTTTTTAGATTTTAATTTTATGTTATTTTTGTTTTTAGAATAGAGGGGAAAAACTCTGTTAACTATAAAATCAAGAATCTCATATTTTTTTTGTAATTTAAATATATCTTTTTTTAATAAAGTGTTATCTTCTTTTAAACTTTTTTTTGATAAGTTATTAATAATTGACTTAAATTCAATTTCATTGTTTTTTAAGTATACTTTTTCAATACATCTAAGACTCTCTGACTCTTGCAATAAATATTTTTTATTAACAAAATAAAAAAAATTAATGCCTTTTTCTTCTCTTGCTTCAACTGTATAGAGTTTATTATTTAAGATAAGGCAAAGTTTAGCTTCTTCAGCAATGCTGCTAAAGCTAGATTTGGGCAGCTTCATCTTATTTTGAAAGAATGTATTCCAATCCAAATCCACCTTTTCTCATAAAATGTACTTCTAAATCTAATCCATTATATGGCGTTTCTTCAATTGTCCTTGGTTCAAAATAGTTTTTTGCAATATCTGTTTTTTTTATTATTTGGGTTATTTCTCCACTTTGATTTGGGAAAGATTTGTATCCATCCCTCCCTTGATTTAATGCTTTTATAGCCAGACGCTCAGGAGATGCCATTGAATCTTCTATTTCTTTTTTTACTCCTATCATCAATTCTTTTTCTTCATCATTAAAACCATCATCTTTTGTTAAGTAATCAATAAGTTCGCTAATAGTTAAGTTTGGCTCTTCAATTAACTTTTCAGTTACCTCTTTTGTAAGAGGGTCAACATTTTGTATAGCACTTTTTACACTTGCAATATATGTTTCATTTTCCATTTTTTGCCTCCAAAAAATTTTAATTTTTTAAGTAATAAGAATGATTTTCTTTTTATATGCATTTCCTAGAAAAAAGATGTATTTTTCCGAACAAAACGTGAATCTTTAGAAGTAAACCGGAAAATATTTGGTTATTATATAAAATATTAAAAATAAACAATAAATAAACCTTTAGTCCATATCCTCTCTGCTGTTAATGTAATCATTCATATGGTTCTCCAGGTTTCCAACTTTATCAAGATGGGTTGATGAGACATTATGTGCTATCTGTTTAATTCCCCTATGAGTCCTTAAATAATAGCTATTGAGGATATTTGGATTGCCTGCAATACCCCCCATTTTTTTTATGCCTTCATTTAATTTTTCATGCAGGTTATTGGAGTATTCACCAAGCATAGCCACAGATTTATACAATGCTTCAACAATCCTGCCTTGAGAAACAAGAGTATCCCATTGCTTTTTTGTATTTATAACATAACGCAATATTCCGCTTGTTTTATCACTGATGGTTTCACAAACCTTTATTCCAGTAGTAAGCATTTCTTCAAGATCTCCAAGAACATTCTCTTCCTTCTCTCTGTCATTTATTTTATTAGCAGCAAGATACTTTTGGTGTGAGATTTCATCCAAATCTCTTCTTAGGTTTGTACATGCTCTTTTAAGATCAAAATAGTTTTTATCGCCTTTTTTTGTTGATTTAAATTCTTCGTCTGCTTCTAAATACAATTGATGCTTTATTTGTCCATCTTTGTCTAATCCCTTATATTTTCCCATATTCTCGTCCCATTCTTTAGTTATTTCATCCCTATAAGCTATTAATTTATTTAATTCCTTTCTTGAATTAAAAATAACATTTGTTAAGTTTGAATCCAATCCTTTTATATTGAGTATTTGCCTATCAAATATATCCTCTATTGAATATGCTTCTTTTCCGAGTATTTTTGTTTTAATAAAATCTGATGAGTATACCCAAAGTTTAATTGGTATTGACCTGCCGGCAAGAAGTTTTCTGCTCATATCATTATTTAATTTAGCTATTTCTTTAATGTTTTTTTCTAATCCAATGTAATTATCTTCTCCAGAAAATCCCTTTTGGTGTTTTAGAGTATTTACAATTGAATTTTCCTCTGGGTGATATCTCTTTGTATTGTATTTGTTTTCTAATACACCATTTTTTTCAAGTTTTATCATTATTGAATCTTTACTGCTGTTTAAATTATTGGTATTATTTGATTTAATTTTTTCTACTAAATCTTCATCCATCTTTCTCACCCTTATATTTTTGTTATTTTTTGTCTTTTGGATAATACAATGCTAGGCTTTTTTCAAGTCCATTAAGTTGAGTAATATCTTTCAGAACTTTTTTATCTACAGTTTGATAATAAGCAGGTTTTGCGTAACTAACCTCTTTTTTTATTTCTTGGTTTATATCTGTTTTTTCACATCCGCCGCCCATATAATAACCAAAGGAGAATATCGCAAACCCCACCAATAGCTTAAAGCCCGACCTGATAATCCCCATTTACTGCTCACCCCTTTTGAGATAATCATTGACTTTCTTTTCCAGGTTTTTGTAGAATTCCTTAATTTTTGGCTTTTGTTCTTCAGCAAAATCTATAATTTTATTATATGTATTATCAATTTTTTCAGTTATTAATGGCTTTATTATCCTAAGCTTTCTCTCATTAGGCATCTCGCTTATTCTTTTCTCAAGAAGTTCATCGCTAAACATATCTGCTATTTCTTTTTCATAGTTGTTTTCAATACCAGCTTTGCTTATATCAAGGATATAACTCTTGAATTCTTCAGGATTCTCGCTGATAATCCCTTTTGTATACCCAAAAAGCTCATCAATATTTTTCCCGGCAATGCCATACATTGGCTGTTCTTGTTTTTCAGTAACCACAATCACTTTTTCCTGAACAATGGGTTTTGTTTTATCTGTTTTTGCACATCCAGCACCAAGATAGCTTGTTGCTGCAATTGCCCCTGTCAAAAACAAAATCCCTATTGTTCTTTTTAATCCCATCTTGAAATAAGATTAGCATTTGTTTTTAATAAGCATTTCCGAGAAAAAAGAGGTATTTTTCCGAACTTAATGTAAATCCTTAGAAATAAACCGAAGATTATTCATTTTTTAGAAGTCTTAATCCTTAGTGTGATTTAATCTAATCCATGTGTCTCATTCTTACTTCTAAATCAAGTCCTTTGTATTTTATTCCATCCGATACTTTATCTTCAAAATAATCTTTTATATTTTTAGTTTCTTCTTTAATAGTACAATTATCAGATGTTCCTCTACCCCTATGAAAAAATTTATTGCAATACGTTTTAATCAACTTATATTCGCTTTTATCACTCTTAGAGTTAATTTCAACAAACTCATATCCTTTTCTTCCTATACTAATTAGTTTATCTAACTCATTTTTTATTTCCTTTTCATCTTCACTAAATCCATCATCTTCTAATAGATAATCTATTAATCCATCTATATTCAAGCTCGGGTTATTCTTTAGTTTTTTAGTGACATCTTTCATAATAGAAAAAGAATTATAACAATAATCATATTTTCTTATACTCGCAATATATTGTTGATTTTTTAGTTTCATTCTTACTTAGAATATAAAGAGCTATTTTAATAAGCATTTCCGAGAAAAAACATGAGGATTTCCGTTATTTTTGTAATATTTCCGAAATAAACATAAAAGTTTATGATCAAATAAACAGAATGGATATAACCATCTTTATTCCAATATAATTTTTGTTTCTAACAAAGCTAATTTCCCAGAATCCAAAATTTTTAATAAAGTAGAATTTAACAAGTATAATTCATTTTTGAGTTCTTCAATTTCAGAGAAATAAGTTAAATGCTTTTTTTTAAATAATTCTTTTAATTCATATTTTTTTAATTGATGTTCATTACAAAAAAGAATATTTTCCTTGATTCTATATTCAGCTTGAATTTTTAAATCAGTTGGTATCTTATTAGGGAATTTCATTGTGCATTCTGCATCCTTTCCATCCATAACAGATCCACAATGATCCAAATTTGCAAATGTATGACCAAATTCATGTAAAGCAGCCTGTTTTATTACCTCTTTTTTATCATCTTTGTACCTCATTATGCTTAGAATAGTACCTTGTTCTAAACCTTCGCCAATCATGAAATTGTAATTATAACAAGGGTTATATAAATCAAAATCAGATAAAACTATTACATCATAATGTGGTCTTTCATTTTGCATAGGATCATTTCTTAAATCTTGCCAAAAAACATCCAAGTTACATTGACCTTTTCTATTTATATCATAATCTTTTCTTTTTGGATTAAACACTTTATCAATATACCAATCTATACTTTGATGAGGTTTATTTCCTTTATTCCAACAACTCAAATTATACACAGGTAGAATTTCTTTCATATTTACAGAACTTAATACCTCTTTTAATGCATTAACAATAATTTCAAGGTTTTTATGAGAAGTTCCTTTATCACACATTACAAAGATAGGTTTAAATCTATAAAAAGGTCTGATTGGTTCTTGTATATATGCTAAATTATTTTTATATCTTCTAACACCAACCCCTTTCTTTTCTCCTGCTTTCTCTATTGGTTGTTTTATCATTAGGGTTATCTTATTCCCATCATATTTAAAATCTTTTTTAGAATTCAACAGATTAATTAGTTCTGAGTTATTTTCATCCATAACATTAAATTGATTTTATAATTTATATAAGTTTCTATTATCATTAATCTTTAAAATAAACATGAGCTGATAATTCCAAACCCAAAACTATAAAAACAAATAAAGTTTCTTACACTTTATGAGAGAAATAACAGATGAAAAGCTGGATAAGTACTTTGATATCACAGGCAGTGCCCTGAAAAAAGCCAAAGAGAATATCTCAAAAGACAGTTCAAAGAAAGAGTTTGCAACTGATTTTCTTGACATGGCCCAGCGTTACTACAAAGATGCCAAATACTTCAAGGAAAAGGATGATTATGTTAATGCTTTCGCGGCCCTGAGCTATGCCCACGGCTGGCTAGACGCAGGCGCAAGAATTAAGTTGTTTGATGTCCATGATTCAAAGTTATTTACTGTTGATGATTAAGAAAAATCAATAAAGATACTTGACAAACTCTTTAGGCATAGTTTCTGATTTAATAAATTCACCTTCTTTTATTGTATTTTCTATAACTTCTTTTAATGAATTAAATAATCTATAAGTTTCATAAATCTTTAAGTCTTTGTTTACTTTTCTTTTGTAAAAAGTTACTATAAGTGATTGGCCAATCCTTGAAGAATCATTTCCTATTCTTGTTCCTAGCTTTGGAATTATTATCCCAATTTGCCTGTCATTTTTGATATAACCCAATTCAGCAATGTTTACATTATTTTCTTCCAAAAGATAATAAATTATTCCTGAAATCGTTTTTGCGCTATTTTTATCAATCTTAACAAATTTAGTGGAAGGTTTTCCATCAAATATTTTATTATCAAGATTTATTGTATAGATCTCTTTCATTTTTAATCATTAAGTCAAATAGTCTAAGTCATTAATATTTAAATCTTTCTATTTTTTACTACTATTAAATAAAAAAATATTGTTAGAAATAATGAAATAAAAACAGCAACTAAAATTGTCCTTACAAAAAACTCCCGGAAGAAAGCCTGCTGGTAGGTTTGAATCATTAATGAGCTTGCATTAAATTGCCAGTTGCCCTGAGGAAAAAGAATCAAGTGGAATAACTCAAAAAACCTGTTAAAAAATAGCGAAGCAATTAAAGAGAATATTGCAATTAAAATTACTATCAAAGCAGACCTTTTTAGGTGCAAATAATTTATTTTCCTTTTTTTAATTAAAATAAAAAGCCAAATTAATAAAGCAATAAAAAGAAACTCTTCAAATATAATCAGTCTTTTAACATCAGCCATGTGTGATCTTTCATTCTCATCAAAATCAACATTTAATTCTGAACTAAAGCCTGTTATGTATCTTGTTACATTTCTGTCAATCTCTAAATGGCTTTGATTATCTGAATATTTTTTTATAAGCGGGCCATGAAAAGAAGTTGAATGAAGAAGAAAGTTAAAAGAGCCAAGAATAATTATAAAAGCTATTAATAATGTAATTAAAAAATCTTTTTTTATTTTTCTATGCATATAACCCATGTCCTCCCAAAGAAACAAGATAAACAGTATTATTCAGATATT
>Ga0268276_1000252_pt1 | contig 64464 bp, 57 predicted proteins | sample saktaG_4_FD_190145 | JGI IMG/M metagenome (GOLD analysis project Ga0268276, IMG submission 190145) | Saline water microbial communities from Sakinaw Lake, British Columbia, Canada - sak_2010_1_5_45m | ecosystem: Environmental > Aquatic > Non-marine Saline and Alkaline > Saline ... | reverse complement strand
GATCATGCGGTCTATTAATTCAAAACTGGAAGGAATCCATGATTTTAACTGTTAAAGAATTAAGGTCTGATGTCGCGAAAGCTTTTGAGGGTATTTTTTTTGATATCGACGATACCTTTACAAACGGTGGCAGGATTCCGGCGTGTGCCTTTGACGCGATTTGGAAGTTGAAGGAACGCGGCATGAAGGTGGTTCCGATAACTGGAAGGCCAGCCGGATGGTGCGACCATATCGCAAGGATGTGGCCTGTGGACGGTGTCGTCGGGGAAAATGGCGCCCTGTATTTCTGGCTTGATGAGAAAGAGAGAAAACTGAAAAAGGTATTTCTTGATTCGCGGGAGATCAGAGATGCCAACCGCAAGCGGTTGTGGCATATCGGCGAGGAGATACTCGCGAAAGTTCCGGGAACGGCAATCGCCAGTGACCAGCTTTACCGGGAGGCGGACCTTGCCGTGGATTACCGCGAGGATGTGGATCCGCTGAGTCCGGAAGATGTGGAGGAGATTTGCCGGATATTCAGGAGCCACGGAGCGACATGCAAGGTGTCTTCGATTCATGTGAACGGATGGTTCGGCAGTTATGACAAACTGGGCATGACAAAGAGATTTGTTAGGGAACGCTGGGGAATGAATCTGGATGATAACAAGGAACGCTTTCTGTTTTGCGGCGATTCACCCAACGACGAACCCATGTTCAGTTATTTCCCTCATTCCGCGGGTGTAAGGAATGTGCTTCATTTTGCGGATCAGATGAAATACCTGCCTGAATTTGTGGCAAGTCGGGATAGTGGTGAGGGCTTTGCAGAGATTATAGAAGTCATACTTGATGGCAGAAAGAGTAAAAGTAGTTTGTCAATAGATTGAGGCCGTACTCTTCGCGTCAAAGATATGAAGATGACTGAGATTCAGAGCGAGTCTTATTTCTTCTCCGACATGAATGATTCTTCTTCCCTCGCTCCTGGCTATCAGCTTTACTCCCTGAATATTCATGTGCATGTTTGTTTCTCCGCCCAGGGGTTCAACGACCTCGACTGTGCCCTGCACCTTCCATTCTTCCGGCAGATTACCATTGTCTCCATTGTCTCCATTGTCGATGGTTAGGTCTTCCGTGCGAAGTCCCACGATGACTTTCATGCCGTTTTTTATTCCGCTGTCGGGTTTTTCGGGGATTGGGACCCTCAACCCTCCGGAGAAGTTGAGTCCGGAATCCCCTCCGGCAGAGTCGATTCTGGCGGGTATCAGGTTCATAGGCGGGCTGCCGATGAACCCGGCCACGAAGATATTTGACGGTTTTTCGAACAGTTCTATTGGTCCGCCTACCTGCTCGATGTATCCATCATTCATCACAACAATTCTGTCGGCCAGGGTCATGGCCTCCACCTGATCGTGAGTCACATATATGATAGTGGATTGTACTTTTCTATGCAGAAGTTTCATTTCAGTGCGCATCTGGGTTCGCAGTTTTGCGTCCAGATTGGAAAGGGGTTCGTCAAAGAGGAAGATGGATGGTTTCCTGACCATGGCTCTTCCCATGGCAACCCTCTGGCGCTGGCCACCGGAAAGTTCAAATGGTTTTCTGTGAAGCAGATCTTGCAGTTCCAGCATATCAGCGATTTCCTTCACGCGTTTTTCGATTTCATCTTTTGGCTTTTTGCTGATCTTCAGACCGAAGGACATGTTGTCGAACACGTTCATGTGAGGGTAAAGCGCGTAGTTCTGGAACACCATGGCAATTCCCCGGTCCTTGGGGGCCACGTCATTCACGACATCCCCACCTATCAGAATTTCTCCCTCTGTGATCTTTTCCAGGCCGGCAATCATTCGAAGTATGGTGGATTTACCGCATCCGGAGGGTCCTACCAGGACGACGAACTCGTTACTTTCTATCTCAAGATTGACGCCGTGGACGACTTCCACCTTGCCAAATCTCTTTACTACATTTTTCAGAGTTACATTTGACATGACAACGCCCTTTCATTCTTTTCGCGAGGATGGCTCAGATCGAGAGGCATTTTGCATGGTTGCCAACACCATCAAAGACCTACGTCTAATATTACAAACAGGAAGTTTCGTCAAGAAATAGGTGCCGGTATTTTTCAGGGGTTTTCGATAAAATTAAAAAAAGCAGGTGCTGTTGGAACTTAATCCTTGACTCAGCTTTTGTTTGTCTTTAGACTGAGCCCTGACCGGGAAGGGAAAAAGGGACAATAGCCCGGGCACATAAATCAAATACATTTAAGGGACAGGAGGCGTTATTATGAAAGTACGTAAGCTGTTGATGATCGTTGCAGTTGCGGCATCGCTGGTTTTCCTTGCCGGTCAGGTGATGGCTGAGCCGATCACCATTAACTGGTGGCATGCGATGAAGGGAGCCCGCGGAAAAGTAGTTGATAACATGATCAAAGCCTTTAACGATTCCCAGTCCGACTATGTAGTGGTCGGTACCTACAAGGGAAATTATGACGAGACGGTCAACGCCGGAGTGGCAGCCTACCGGGCAAAGAAGCAGCCCCACCTTCTCCAGTCTTTCGAGGTAGGTACCCAGACCATGATGCTCTCCGGCGCCATCTATCCCGTTTACAAGCTTATGAAAGATGAAGGATATACCATCGACTGGAAGGGTTATCTCCAGCCGGTCCTTTCCTACTACATGAACGCCGATGGCGATCTGATGTCCATGCCCTTCAATTCTTCCACACCGGTTATGTACTACAATGTGGACCTCTTCAAAAAGGCCGGCATTCCCATGCTTGACAAAACAACACCCATCACATGGGACGAGATGGGAGAGATTACGGCGAAACTTGTAAAGTCCGGCGTAGCCGGCGGACTGACATGCGGCTGGCAGTCGTGGACCCAGGTGGAAAACTACAGCGCAATGCACAATATTGCTTTTGCCTCGAAGGCGAACGGTTATGAGGGCCTCGATTGTGAGCTCCTTATCAATAATCCGACGGTAGTCAAGCATATAGCCATGCTGAAGGACTGGATGAAAGACGGGCGTTTCTTTTACGGCGGCCAGAAGTTTCAGGGACCCACGGCAGAGTTTGCTGCCCAGAATGCGGGGGTATACATTGATTCCGTGAGCCAGATCGCGAAAATGCAGGCAACGGTCAAAGACTTCAATTGGGACGTCGCGCCCATGCCCGTGGAATCCTGGATGAAGGATCCCCAGAACAGCATCATCGGCGGCGCGTCACTATGGGTATTTGAAGGTCATAACAAGAAAGACTACAAGGGCGTGGCGGCGCTCCTGAAACATCTCGCAACCCCTGAGATGCAGGTATACTGGCATAAGGAGACCGGATATTTCCCGATTACCCTTGCCGCCTATGAGCAATTAAAGAAAGACGGGTATTACAAAGAATTTCCCTATCAGGAAGTAGGAATCAAACAGCTGACACGCAAGGATCCGACAAAGGTTTCACGAGGTCTCCGTCTCGGTTATTTCATCCAGATCCGTAATATCATCAATGAAGAACTGGAACTTGTCTGGAACGATACCAAGACACCGCAAGAGGCCATGGACAGCGCGGTTAAACGAAGTAACCAGCAGCTTCGGGAATTTGAGAAAATCTATAAATAGGCAGCCACTTTAGAACTCCAACACGGGCAACGCTTCCCCTTCTTATGGGGGGAGCGTTGTCTTGCGAACAGAGAAACAATGATAAAGAGATCCGTCTTTTCCTCAAGAACACTTCCATACCTGCTAATACTTCCACAGATTCTGGTGACGCTCACCTTTTTCTACTGGCCTGCCGTCCAGGGCTTGATACAGTCGGTAATGCGAAGCGATCCATTCGGTCAACACAGCACCTTCATCTGGTTTTCAAATTTTACAGCACTCTTTACCGATCCACTCTATCTCAAATCCATAGGGATTACGATGTTCTTCAGTATATCCGTCTCGACAGTATCCATATCCACGGGTCTGTTTATCGCCACGATGGCAAACAGGGCACTTAAGGCAAAAGCCATGGTCAGAACCATGCTTATCTGGCCCTATGCCGTGGCCCCGGCAATTTCGGGTATCCTGTGGCTCTTTCTGCTTCACCCTTCATATGGGGTCGTCGCTCTCGGGATCAAACGCTGGTTCGGTGTTGACTGGAACCCGGTTTTGAGGGGATCTGATGCGATGTTTATGATCATTATTGCAAGCGCGTGGAAGGAAATCAGTTATAATTTTGTCTTTTTTATGGCCGGGCTACAGGCAATCCCGAAATCCCTTATCGAGGCGGCGGCAATAGATGGGGCGAGTCCTTTCAGGCGGTTCTGGACTATTACTCTTCCGCTTCTGTCACCTACGCTGTTTTTCGTTACGGTCATGAACATCATTTATTCGTTCTTCGATACCTTCGGTGTCGTTCATGTGATGACGCAGGGTGGCCCCGGCGGCGCTACGAATATACTGGTGTACAAAGTCTATCAGGACGGATTCATCGGCCTGAATATGGGGGGGTCGGCAGCACAGTCTATCGTGTTGATGTCTCTGATAATTGTGGTTACCGTTTTGCAGTTCAAATACGTGGAAAAAAAGGTCCAATACACGGGATAACAATCAATGGTAGAAAAAACACCGATTCTGGATACACTTACATATATATTCCTGATCATGGGGATTATTATTGTCGGTTTTCCGATTATTTACGCCATAATCGCCGCGACGCTTCCCATTGAAGACGTGTCCAGGGTTCCCATGCCGCTGATGCCGGGAGATCAGTTCTGGGTGAACATACAGGCTGCCTGGGAAAAAGGGAACCTGGGTACGAACCTTTTGAATTCATTCATCATGGCGTCGGGCATCACTCTTGGCAAGATCACCGTTTCCCTGCTGGGCGCGTTCTCCATCGTGTACTTTGACTATCGATTCAGGACTCTGGCCTTCGTGTCCGTTTTCTGTACACTAATGCTTCCGGTTGAAGTAAGAATTCTTCCCACCTACGAAATGGCCGCTAATGTAATGAGTCCTATCATGAAGCTGTGGACAGTCCTGAATCTGGACAGTGTCGCGACCTGGATAGCGGGCCACGAGATAACGATGACACTGGATTGGAACATCCTGGACAGCTACACGGGACTTATCCTGCCCCTGGTTGCTTCAGCGACCTGCACCTTTCTTTTCCGGCAGTTCTTTCTCACAATTCCCGAAGAACTCTGCGAGGCGGCTAAGATGGATGGGGCTTCGGCCATGACCTTTTTCAGGAAGATCCTCCTTCCGTTATCCAAGACCAATATCGCCGCACTTGTCGTTATAGAATTTGTCTATGGATGGAACCAGTATCTATGGCCTCTGCTTATTACGACAAACCCAAAGATGATGACGGCCGTTATCGGTCTTCAGCACCTGATTCCTGCGGCGGATGACCTGCCTTACTGGAATGTCGCCCTTGCCGGTTCATTGCTTGTGATGCTGCCGCCGATTCTTGTGGTCCTCTTGATGCAGAGGTGGTTTGTGAAGGGGCTTGTGGACCCGGACAAATGATCCTCGGCCTAATTCTTCTTCGTAAATCTTTTTTCGGAATCAGGCATGTCCAGGGCGAGTGTACCGCCTGGATTCATTATGTTATTGGGGTCAAAATGCTTTTTCAGCGCCTTGAAGACGTCTAATCCATTCTTTCCAATCTGGCCTTCCAGCCACGGGGCGAACAGTTTTCCTATCCCGTGATGATGGCTTATGGCGGCTCCCGATCGCTGAATGGCATCGAGAACCCCCTTGTGATAATCCACGAATTCATCCTTATCCATTTTGCCGATGAATATGAAATATAGATTCGCCCCCTGCGGGTAAAAATGGGAGCAGTGTGTCATGCAGATCGTTCGGGGTCTGCTCTTGCAGTATTCTCTGACATGTTTGTGGACATACCTCAGTTGTTCCCAGTTAACGGCACATTCAAGCGTATCAATGATAACACCGAAATCGTGCAGGTCTTCCCTCATGTAAGGGTCGGTAAATCTGCTATGTTCCCATTTCCTTGTGACCAAACCCGTTGTATACATGGCCCCGTATCTCTTGCATATTCTCCGGATATTATGCTTAACCAGCCGGGTAAGCCCCCTGCTGCCATCGGCGGTTCCCAGGAGGAGGCATTTCTCTCCTGATTTATATCCCCGCAGTTTCAGCATTTTGTCAATGATGGTGCCCTCCATGCCATAAAGCTTCATGGCGACATCGGTTTCTTCGGGATCTGATAATCTGAACGCGGAAGGGTAGCCGAATTCTCCCTGCATGATCTCCCTTGCCGCGTTGATGGCGTCATCCCAGTTTTTGAAGATAAAGCTGAAACGTCTGGTGTCGCCGGGATTGTAACGGCGAACCTTCAGCGTTACAGAAACAAGGACACCATAGGTTCCTTCGCTTCCTATCATTATCTGATCGATGGAGGGACCGGTCGCGGAAGCGGGGTATTCATCCGTCCTGATTATTCCCGCGGGTGTGACATATTCCTGGCACACAACCATATCTTCTATCTTGCCGTAATAGGTGGAGTTCTGGCCGGCCCCCCTCGTTACCACCCATCCCCCGACCGAAGAATATTCAAACGATTGTGGAAAATGCCCGCATGTATATGCCCTGCTTGCGTTCAGACGCTCTGGGGCATTATTCAAAGCGTTCTCCAGATCCGGACCGAAGATCCCCGGCTCCACCGTGACTGTGTGGTTTTCCTCGTTCAACTTCAGTATGCGCTTCATGTGAGTTCTCATGTCGAGAGTGACTCCTCCCCGCATGCACTCAAATCCTCTTGTAACCGATGAGCCGCCTCCGAAGACATATACCGGTATCTTTTCCTCGTTGCAGTATTTCACTATTTCCGAAATATCTTCCTTGTCCCTTGGATGGATCACCGCGCCGGGGAGATTCTCCACGATCCTTTCTCTGAGCCTGAATGCGTCATACGTGGTCTTCCCGTATGTCACTTCAAGCCGCGAAAAATCATCCGTTTTGACGTTTTCATCTCCGACGATCTTTTTGAATACCTCCATGTTTTTGGGAGAGAGGGTTGAAGGCATCTGAAATGATATTTCTTCCAGACCCATGTCATGCGGCGCCCTGAAATCCTCGTCCGTCATGTCAAAGGATTCCTTTATCAGTTTATACAGTCCCCTGCTTGGATGTTTGAACTTGTCCATCCCGCCCCACTTAAGGATGGTCCTGTACGATTTGGCGTGGGGAATGTCTTCATACCAGTCGGGATAAAAGGCATCTTTCTTGCTCATAAGGTTTTTCCTTTCATTTCAAGCCGTCCCGCAAGATCTATATGAAAAGGGGGTAATTATCAAGTATGGACTGAGAACTTTTAACTTTGTCATTTCGAGGAGCATCGGCGACTAGCTATAGTACCAGTCAGGAGAAAATCTTTGGGAAATGTGGTTTTTGAAAATGATTTATGTTAGGCTGGCCTCGCAATCTGAAAAAATCAATCGGGGAGATTATGGAAACAAATACAATCAAGGCTTTTATACTGCGTCACTTCAAACATTTTAATGCCGCCGCCCTTGTGGATGCGGCGGAGGGTTATCAGCGTCTCATCTCTTCTGACGGGCGTATGTTGATGACGGTTGCCGGCGCCATGAGTACAGCTGAGTTAGGCATTTCTCTGGCGGAAATGATACGCAGAGGTAAGGTACACGCGATCAGCTGCACGGGAGCCAACCTGGAGGAAGATGTCTTTAACCTGGTGGCGCATGATTGTTACGTTCGCATTCCGAACTACCGGGATCTGACACCCTCCGACGAACGGAAACTCCTGGAGCGTCAGTTGAATCGAGTGACCGACACCTGTATACCCGAGGAAGAGGCGATGAGGCACATCGAACATAAGATGCTGGAGATTTGGATGGAGGCGGACCGAAAAGAGGAGAGTTTTTTCCCTCACGAGTTTTTCTATCGCCTCCTGCGCGAAGGTAAGTTCGAGCCCTATCAGATTGACCCCAAAGACAGCTGGCTGCTTGCGGCGTGTGAAAAGAATCTTCCCTTATTTGTCCCCGGCTGGGAAGATTCCACTCTTGGCAATATCTATGCCTCTCACTGTCTCAGAGGCAATATCCGAAACGTCCACACCGTACGCTGCGGGATCGAATATATGATGTCTCTGTCACAATGGTACCGGGATACTTGCCAAGATCATCCCGTGGGGTTCTTTCAGATAGGGGGAGGCATCGCGGGTGATTTTACCATTTGTGTGGTGCCCATGTTAAGGCAGGACATGGGAATGAAAGGTGTGAATCTCTGGAGTTATTTCTGCCAGATAAGCGATTCCACTACCAGCTATGGTTCCTATTCCGGGGCTGTTCCGAATGAAAAGATTACATGGGAAAAAATAGCTGTGGAAACACCGAGTTACATCATAGAATCGGACGCCACCATAGTGGCGCCCCTTATCTTTGCCTATGTCCTGGATTCGGATGTATGAGTTTCCTATATGAAGGGGAATACGCGCTCTATTACAAACTGAAAGTTGCGCTTTACATTTTCGTTTCCGGTTATGATCTCCATATGACCAGGGAGGAGACAGTCGGTATCAAGCCCTGAAAGTGTCTGGATACTTTCTTTCAGGAGGTCCCCGCTGCCTCCGGGAAAATCTGTTCTCCCGATGTTCTGGTTGAATATCACGTCTCCGGGGAAGAGGGCTTTTCTGGAAGGCCAGTACAGGGCGATTGATCCCGGCGAGTGGCCGGGTACGTGCAGTATCTCGAAATCTTCATCTCCGAGCCTGATGGGTCCTTCTTCCAGCACTATGTCTATGTGGACTTTCGGGACGTCTAATCCAAACAGTCCATACATGTAGCCACCTATATCATCCAGAAAATCCATCCCGTCTTTGTGCAGCCCTATCTTTATATTTTTATCGCTGTCAAAGGCCTCGGATGCCTCAAAGTGATCAGGGTGTGAATGGGTGTTTATTACATATTTAATATTCCTCAGGTCTACCCCGTCCGCTTCCATTCTCTTAAGAAGATCGGGAAGAAACAGCTTTAAACCCGGATCTATAAGCGCCTGGACGCTACCTCCTATGAAAAAGCTGTTACAGTTATTTTCATACGGATTCGTCCACTCGTAAACATAGATGTCATTGTCCAGTTTCATTGTTCCTCCTTACAAACCAACAGAATCATTTCTCTTTGGGCAGATAATAGAGGGGATTTTTTGCCCTGTTTTTGTATCGTATTTCAAAGTGCAGATATGATTTTCCGGTCTTCTTTTCTTCCCCCAGAAGTCCTATCTCCTCACCTTTTTTGGCGGTGTGTCCCGTCCTCACCATCCTTTTCTTCAAGTGAGAATAAACGGTCGAGTAGGTGTCGTTGTGTTTTATGATAATGGTTTCTCCATAATATTTGATGGGTGCGGAATGTATTACAGTTCCGTCCTCGGAGGCAAGGACGGGCATTCCATCCTTTCCGTCTATCTTAATTCCGTTATTCCGCATCCCTTTGTATATGCCGAACTTTGAAGATACCTTGCCCTCTACCGGCCATATAAAAAGGGGCTTATAGGATTTGGGTGCACTCTTACCCGGTACATCTTTGGAGACAGACGGCTTATCCCTGTGAATAGTTCCACCGGGTTCTTTCTGAACAGCTCCGGAAGGCTCCTTTTTTATCGTGCCATGTGTTTCGCGTGTCGGTGGTGTACCGGGTTTGACGGAAACGGCGCTTGCGGCATTGGGGACAAATATTACGCTTCCTGCTTCGATATTATTATCAGGAAGGTTGTTCGCCTCGGCAAGTTCGCCGGGATCGCAATTATAGATCTGGGATATTTTCCACAGGGTTTCACCCTTTCCCACCACGTGGTAAATGCCGCCTGTCTTGGGTGTAATTGTGCAGGCAGTTATGAATAACAGGAGAAAGAGGAGTATAAAAGTTGTTTTTTTATTGCGTAACATAGACTTCCAATTACAGAAGATACTTAATTAATATAAAACCTCCGATAAGAAGCGCCACAAATACAAAGGCCAGGATGTTGAAATAACGGTCTATAAACAGCCTGATGCCTGGACCGAATTTATATATCAGCCCCCCTACAAGAAAAAATCTCGCAGACCTGCTTACCGCTGAAGCGATGAGAAAAATTACAAAATTTATTTTGAACGCGCCTGCCGATATGGTGAAGATCTTATAGGGAATGGGTGTAAACCCGGCTATTCCAACGGCCCACGCGTTGTATCTGTTATATAAATCGCCCACAGCATGGTATTGCTCAGAGAAACCATAGAAGTCAACTATACCAAATCCGACCAGATCCATAAACTGGTATCCGATCATATATCCGGCAACACCTCCCAAAAGTGACCCCAGAGAGCATATCAGTGCATACCGGAATGCTTTGCCAGGAATGGATATCGCCAGCGCGATCAGAAGGACATCAGGCGGAACAGGGAAAAAACTCGATTCCGCGAGCGCGAGGAGAAACAGCGCCCACGATCCATAGGGTGTTTCAGCCCAGCGAAGAACCCAGTCGTATAATCTTCTAAGCATGCCCTATGCTAATCCTTCCATCCATGCTCTCCTATCAGGTCAACAAAGCGACACCCGCAGACGTCTTCTGTTTTCATGTCATCCGGTTCTTCCGACAGGCGTGTGATTCTCAACAATGTCTGTGAACTTCGGCTCCCGACGGGGATGATAAGCCTTCCCCCGACGGCCAGTTGTTTCTTGATGGTTTCGGGAATTTCCGGAGCGCCGGCGGTTACTATAATCGCGTCGAACGGAGCTTCTTCACTCCATCCATACGTTCCGTCTCCGACCCGGATCAATATGTTGTGGTAATGGAACGAATCCAGTATTCTTTGCGCCCTGAAAGCGAGAGATGCTATCCTCTCAATGGAAAATACCATCTCGGCAAGCTCTGCCAGGATAGCCGTTTGATATCCACAGCCCGTTCCTATTTCCAAGACCTTCTCGGTTCCCCTCAGTTCGAGCGACTCGGTCATGAGTCCCACAATATAAGGTTGAGAGATAGTCTGTCTGGAACCTATGGGAAGGGGATTGTCGGAATATGCCTGGTCCTGAAGGCCTTCCTCTACAAAAAGATGTCTCGGGATTGTTTCCATAGTTTTCAGGACCCTTTCATCAGTAATACCCCTTGCCATGAGGTGTTTATTGATCATCAGAGTTCTTTTCTTACTATATATGCTCATGAGCTCTGTTCAAAGGGTTCCTTTCGGAGAGCATCGGAGAGGGCTTCACCCGTACAATAAAGAACGTCAGCCCTTTCACGGAATATCTCCTCTAATGTCTCTTCGAATCCATTTTTATGCATATCATATTTTGAAGGGTATGGGATGCTACGGACACGAAAGATACGAGTAGCTATCATTTAACAGGCCAGTTTTCAATAAAAAAGCGCCCTGGTGATCAGGGCACAAATAAATCGGAGCGGAAAGGAGTTCCTTTTTTATGCGGTCGAATCGTTGAAACTTTCTTTTTACCTTGACAGATTCCCCGACAGTATTACCATTGAAAGTACTGATAGACTCCTCCATCATCGTCTCCTGATAGATATTTTTTACCGGGGCTGGCAATGAATAACCCTCCTATGACAGCTATCACATTTTAAGCTCAAATCCTGTTTTTTCTCGCGTAGAAATTCTTCAAAACTTACCCACTCCCAAGGTTGACTTGTCACTTTCACCTTGTGTTCTTATGGATTAACGAATGTTATAAACTATCCTGGTTCACCGGGGTAGAATGGGGAGAGTGAATCTGTACTTCACCTGATGCCAGAGAGCATGGCTCGTAGATTAGATCCTCTTCTCACTGCTTTGTTCAGTAACTCGTACGGTATCATAAACCTTCTCAGATGAGAATGAGTTTGCACTTGCAAGGTTGATTCGAACGAAGCTATTTTACTTGAGGTTACATTAAGTGTACGAGGGGGTGTTGTATTATGTCAGTATCGGTTCTTGGAATAGATATCGCGAAACAGAAATTCGATGTCGCACTTCTTGTAGACGGGAAGACAAAACATAAGGCCTGCAAGAATTCGGTAGAAGGTTTTTCGGCACTGATGATCTGGCTTGAGAAACAGGGGGTTCAAAAGGTGCATGCCTGTCTGGAAGCGACTGGCAACTATGGAGAAGAGTTGGCGATCTATCTTTATGAAGCCGGTCATACGGTCAGCATTGTCAATCCCGTCCGCATCAAGGGGTTTGGCCAGAGTGAGTTAATTCGCACCAAGACAGATAAGATTGATGCCGCCTTGATTGCCAGATTCTGTCTGGCTATGAAACTAGGTCCCTGGAGCCCACCATCACCCGAGATCAGGTCCCTGAGAGCTCAAGTTAGGCGGGTTGACAGTCTGATCGACATGCGAAGTCAGGAGAAGAACCGGATCGGCACGGAACATGAATCAGTCTCTCCGTTGATCAAAGGACACATTGACTATCTTGACAAGGAAATCGAGAAGGTCAGGGAACAGATTGCCGATCTGATTGACAGAGATCCGGACCTGAGAAAAAAGAAGGACCTCCTTGCTTCTATTCCAGGTACCGGCACGGCAACCATTCCTCACATCCTGGCAGAATTAGATGATCTGGAGAAATTTAATCATGTGCGTGAACTGGTAGCGTTTATCGGACTCGCACCAAAGGAAACGCTCTCAGGGTCGTCTATTAAAGGCAAGCCCAGATTATGTAAAATCGGACATGCGCGGCTCAGAAAAGCACTGTATATGCCGGCACTGGTATCGATCCAGTGCAATCCTTTGATGATCACTTTTTATAATCGTCTTAAAGAAAAAGGCAAGAATGGGAAAGTGATTGTTTGTGCGATAATGCGGAAACTGGTCCATCTTATCTTTGGAATCCTGAAATCCGGCAAAAAGTACGATCCAAATTATAAACCAGCTTTCGCTTGACAAGAACGGTACCTACTAACAAATGATTTTCAGATAAGCCTTGTGGTGAGGATTAACGTTTGAAATCATGCCTCTTGAAGCTGAAACCCTTTTTCCCGAAATAATCTCAGGCAGGCATCTGCGACAGCATTGTCATAAAAGATTCCTCTGTTCTTCTCGATTTCATTCAGAGCCGCATCAATGCCTAAACCAGGACGGTAAGGACGATGGGACGCCATAGCTTCCACCACATCGGCTACAGCGAGAATGCGGGCCTCCATGCAAATTTCGTCCCCCTTCAGCTTTCTCGGATAGCCCGAGCCATCCATCCGCTCATGGTGCTGATAGACAATTTCTGCCAAGGGCCACGGAGAGTCCACATCCTTCAGCATCTCATACCCCTTCCAGGAGTGCTCTTTAATCAGTGCGAACTCCATGTCTGACAGCTTGCCGGGTTTGGACAATATCTCCGTGGGTATGGATAGTTTCCCGATGTCATGGATGGAACCTGCCATGCGAATACCCTCGATCCTGTCCTGTGACAATACCATCTCGGTGGCAATAGCACGGGCAAGGTCTGCTGACCGGAGCTGGTGGCCGGCGGTATAGGGATCTCTGACCTCAACGGCCGATACCATGACTTGAATGGTAACGCCGAACGATTTCCTGAGATTTTCGAGGGTTTCCTTCAGATCTTCTTCCGATTTCTTGCGGTCGGTGATGTCTATATGAACACCAAGAGCTCTATGTGGAATTCCATCTATATCTTTTTTAAAAGATTTTCCTTTACCTAATATCCATTTCCAATCTCCATCCTTTGTTTTCAGCCTGAATTCAACTTCATAAGTTTTGGCATTCTTTACGCAACTTTCAACTTTAGGCACAATGGTTTTCCTGTCATCCGGATGCATAAGATTAATCCAAGTTTCCAGTTTCATTGGCAGTTCACCGGGTTCATAACCAAGCATTGTGTAATAACTCGGGCTGAAATAGACATCATTCGTATCAAGATTCCAATCCCAGAACCCGTGCTCTCCCGCATCCATTGCAAGTTCCAGGCGTTCACTGGTTTTTAACAATTCCCCTTCCGCCTGCTTGCGGTCGGTGACGTCACGGGCGATGATAAGCACTCCGGATGGTTCCCCGTTCTCCGTCAACAGGGAAGAACGAACATCCATAATGAAATGCCTGCCACTATCAGGTGTCGTAATATCCCATTCGAAAGCAAAGGTCGAGTCGTCCCCCTCGCGGCGCTTCCGGAGAAGTTCCGGGATGTTCTGTAAAAAATTCGCAGAAGTAATATCCCGCATTGACAGACCAATCAGGTCAAGCGGCCTGGCCAGATCAGACGCAGTGCGGTTTACGTACTGGATAATGCCATCCAAGTCCATGGACAGAATAGCGTCATTAGCGTTCTCGGAAAGTTGACTGTATTTTTCTTCGCTCTTCCGCAGCACCTCCTGCACCCGCTTAAGCTCTGATTCCGAGTGTTCCAATTCCTGGATTCTCTGTTTTAAGAGGGATATCTCTTCGACCAGTTCTTTATCTGTCCCGGCTGGATCTTTCATCTGACGCCCCCTGCAATGACAAAAAGTGTCGCCTGTAAAGAAAGGTGAGTCGTGTATGAGGCTTGGCTCAACTTCAAGTGCTACAGGATACCCATCGAAATGTCAAACACAATATTGTCCATCAAATGCTGTTTGCCGTTTGAAATCAAGCATTTTCTTCAAGGTTGACGTTTTAATGACTTCAGGAAGAAAGGCAGCGAGAAATCTGGGGCCGGCACTATTTCACAAATCTAGGATTTTTTGTTTATTAACGAAATGTGATCTATCATCTTTTTTCACGGTACCTTTTCGACGAACAATGTCCTCACAGGCATTGCTTTGTCAGGTATTTCAGGCAAATCTTGTTTGCCGCCATGAGTGCCGCTTTGGATAATTTTACTTCTCCGTCTTCAGGATGATTCGCGCGTCGGCAATAACACACCGTTCGGGCGTACACATGACCGGATTCAGATCGATGGATTCGACATAATCTTTCAGTTTCATGACCAGACCGGAAAATGTAATAAGTGATTCTTTCAGCGCCTTCATATTAATCGGTTTGGTTCCCCGGTAGCCCTCGAGGAGTTTCTTTGCCTTCAGCCCCTGAATCATGGAATTCACATCATTCTCATCGAGCGGAGCCATGCGCAGACTCACGTCTTTGTATATCTCAACGCCTGTCCCGCCAAATCCCAGCAGAATCATGGGGCCAAACTGATAATCATGCTTTGCGCCAATGATCAGTTCCGTACCCGGGATCATTTCTTCTACAAGCATACCCGCGAATCCCTCCATTTTTCTAAACCGGTCGAAGACCTTCTTCAAATCTTTATCACCCGTAACACCCACTTCAACCCCGTGGGAATCTGATTTATGAAGCACTTCGGGAGAGACGATTTTGGCAACCACGGGATAGCCGATCTCGTTTCCGATCCGGGACACATCACCGGGCACTTTTGCAACGCTGAATTTAGGGACATCAAGCCCCTCCAGCGAAAAAATTCGTTTCGCATCGGGTTCGAGAACCCACCCCCATTTTTCAGAAGTCTTTAAAATAGTGAGAATCTCTTTTTTTACCATGGCTTGCTCCTCCTCAACGCGGTCGCCATGAGAACCGCTCCCTCGATAGACGGGGAGACGGGAATCCCATTCAGTTCAAATCCTTCAATAAGCATGCGATATTTGTCCACATGAGGCACGTACGCGATAAGCGGTTTACCAGCCTGCCTGCTAACGTTGCTCAGCCTCGATCCCAGATCCATGGTAATTCCGGGAAGATAGGGAAGAAGGAGGGCAATGACGCACTCAATCTCAGGCATTGTGCAGAGGGCCCGAACGGTCCATACAAAATCATCGTCAATTGCACTGCCCGTCAAATCCGCGGGATTACGAATAGATGCAATCGCCTTTACACTGGCTGACAGGTGCGCTTCGATTTCTTTTTTTGTTACTTCTCCCAGCTCCGGCACAGACAAGCCCTGGGCCGAGCAGGCATCAACGGCAAGGGCGCCATGCCCTCCGCTTCCCGTCACTATCCCGATATTACCGTTAATGGAGGTCTGATATGAACTCATCGATTCGCAAAAAGATACAAGTTCCAGTTCATTCAGAGCCTCGATGACGCCATCGTGTTGAGCGAGAGCGGCGGAAAAGCTCTGATAATCACCGGCCATTGATGCCGTATGGCTGGAAACGGCACGCTGGCCTCCCGAGCTTTTGCCGGACTTCAACACGATCACCGGTTTCGGACACTTCTCCGCGGCCAGCACAAATTCGCGGCCCTCATCTTTTCCAAACCCTTCCACATAGAAGGCGATGACTTTTGTTTCCCGGTCACGGGCAAGAAAATTGAGCAAATCAAGCTCCTTTACAAAGGCCTTATTGCCGATGCTGACCGCCTTCGAAAGGCCGACCCCCTCATCGGCAAATTTTATCATCTGATCCACAAGGATACCGCCGCTCTGGCTGATAAAGGCGACATTGCCCTCATCGGGCTTTACCATTCGTTCAGCCGGAAGAAAGAAACTGTCAACATATCCGGGCACATAAATTCCCAGGCAGTTCGGTCCGACAAAAGGGAACGCAGCCTCCCGGGCCATTGCCACCATTCGATCCCGAAGGTCCCATCGGCCCACTTCGGAAAACCCGCCCGATACAACGATAGCGGCTTTTACGCCCGACTCGATGCAGTTTTTCAATATATCAGGCACGTAGTCGGCACGGGCCGCAATCACCGCCAGTTCGATCTGTTCCGGAATATCGGAAATTGCGGGAAATATCGGATCCCCCTTGAGCGCTCCGCCACGGGGATTCACGGCAAATGTCTCTACGGGATAGCGGTGATGATTCTTACTGTAAATGACATTTGCCGGATGCCGTTCATTGGTCGTCGATACCCCGATAACGGCCATTGTTTTCGGTTTAAATAATGGCTGAAGATTCATCATTCCACCCTTCTTTAAGCTTCAAAAAATTTTGCTTACCTGTTCCGTATAACGTTTCCATGAGAAAACAGGATAATCTCCGACATCATTATCTTCCGGATCGTGCCGTTGTTCCTCTAATCCCGGGGCCATACTTTTGAGAATCCCTTGTCCGGGGCAAAACAGTAAGGACAGGCCTCCGGCGGCTCATCTCCAGGAAGTAAAGGGGACGGATTTATTTTTTCATCCGGTAATCAGTAAACAATTGCGTCTGCCTTAATCAATCGGAACAGAATCAGCGATAACCATTCGTAATCTTGCATAATTGATGAAATTTATCAAGCAAACATTTCAGGATGCTATCAATAGAAATTCCATTCTATGGGTAATATTCAAAAAGTCGAAGCACACAAAATTAAGATGTGGTACATATACCAGCAGGTTAATCAAAGAGATGATAGAGCTTTTCTAAAATAGAATAAATGATTGGAGCATTTATGCAGAAAATAGGACTTTGGCAAATTATCGATGGCGTCTCACCCAGCAAAATTCAGGAGAGCTCGATTGACTTGGAGCGGCATCTTGAAGGCTGGATTGAAACAGATCCTGATCTTTTACAGCTCGGGTTAACAATCATTGGCAGACAGGTAAAAGTCGAGGGAGGTATTATCGACCTCTTGGCAATGGATACGATAGGGCGACTTGTAGTGATCGAAGTCAAACGTGGTATGCTCCGACGCGAGACCATAGCGCAAATAATTGACTATGCTTCAAGTATCGCAACAATGTCTAAAGAAGAATTGTTTAAGATCGTTGATGATTATTTAGTAAACCATGGAAACTCTCTACAAAATTTATTAGAAGAACGAAAAACTCAAGAATTGTTTGATTCAGAATCGAAAGAACTTTTTCTTTTTGTGGTAGGAACGGGAAAAGCTCCAGGCCTGGAACGGATGGTTTTGTACCTATCGGATAAATTCCAGATGCCCATATCACTTGTTTCATTTGATGTTTTTGAATTAAAAGATGGCCAGCAAATATTGGCGCGTGAAATAACCGAACCGAGTATACCAGATATAATATATACTGAAAGTATATTTATCGACCAACTGTATCAACAAGCAGACCAGGAAGGTGTCGGAAAAGAGTTTCGGGCATTATATGAAGTAGCGGTGAAGAATAAACTCTATCCAAGGATCTATAAACACAGCATCATGTACACGCCACCAAACAATAGAAATAGAATGTTATACACTGTATGGGCTAAACGCATGATGAACGGGGTGAAAGGATATGTAAGTCCAAAGGCATTTGCTGAGTTCTATCCCGTTAGCGAGGAAAAGGCCCTAGAAATGCTTGGCAAAGAGGGATGGCGAGAATTGGATGAGACCACAACAAATTTACTTGTCAATCAGATCGATACGTTTTTTAGTAGCATGGGGTTTGATGATGAAGATGATACAGGAAATCCTTGACAAATATAAGGTGTAAAAATCAAGAGTGACAGTATGAATAGAGCTGCTTATCCTTTCCCCGAAGAACTCAGGCGTTTCGTCAAAGGAGAGAAATGGACATACGCCAAGACCATGCCGGAATGGCCCCACGAATATATCGTTCGAGAGCGGGTCGACAGTGCTCTTTTCGAAGCTTTGGTTCGTCACATCCGTCAACACGGTTTCGAGGGACGCTTTTACCAACACGTTCTCACATACTTTGTCGAAGATGGATTACTTTACTGGACAATGGGGGGACCAATTGAAGAAACAATAATCATCAATCGATGTAAGGAAGAAGGATCATATGAAAACCGTCTCAGAAATGGGACGCTCCCGGAATAGCTGATACTTGAGGACTGTCACGTAAGTGCATGGTTGCAAAAGTGAGGGCTTCAATGAGTAACAGGTGCTGAAATGAATAAACAAGAATGGTTAATTGGGCCAAAGTCTTTCGGGGGAAATACGAGCAGGCCTTACCTATTCCTCTTGGGGGTCTTTCGCTAAAGATTATAAGAAAGAAATCCTCTATATTTTTTGAGGTATTTATTTTTTTGACTTCAGTTAAAATCAATGATTATAAAGAGAAAACTGGCATCATTCTGATAATCTAAAATCTATTTAGTACAGGAAGAAAGACATTTTAGAAAAATCATCAATATTCTTGTTTGAGAACGACAGTTGGAAAATAGTATAGGGCAATAAAAAGCACATTCTGCTTAATAATTAATGCCTGCCCTGGCAGAAACTAAAAGGAGGCGTCATGAAGATATCAGCAATAGAACTGTACCATGTTGCCGTCCCTCTGAAGCACACCTTTTGGCCGACATGGATTCCCGGCTATCCTCAAACTCACAACGGTTTTACCCTGATAAAGATCACGACAGACGAAGGGATAGAGGGATATTCAGCGGGGACCGCTCTCGGTGTCGAGAGGGAGGGATTGGGCGATCTCATAGGGGGTTACCTCATGGGGGCCGACCCCACCGACATTGAAGGGGTGCAGAATCTTCTGAAACAGGCGGGGATCCTGGGATGGAGAAACTTCTGGATAGAACCTGCCTGCTGGGACATCATCGGAAAGAGTATGGGAAAGCCGGTATACGAAATCTTGGGCGGAAATGCCAGACCGATCCCCGTTTACTGCTCCACCGGTGAGATGCACGAACCGGAGCAACGGGTCGATGAACTCATGGCAATCAAAGAAAGAGGATTCAAACAGGCCAAACTGCGTGTCAAAAACATCGAGCTGAAGGACGACATACGGCACGTCGAGGTCGTCCGGAAGGGCATGGGCGATGACTTCGGTCTGGGGGTCGATGCAAACCAGGGGTGGCTTGTCACCATAGTGGATAAGATCCCTGCCTGGAACTTGGAACGCGCCACAGAATTCGCAAAGGCATGTCACGCAAATAATATCGGCTGGTTGGAAGAGCCTCTGGATTCAAGAGATTACGACGGTAACGCGGCGCTGAAAGCGGTATCCGATGTAAAAATTTCCGGAGCCGAGCTCAATTATGGCTGGGATGAAATAAAGATCATGTTCGAGAAGGACTGTTTCGACATATACCAGCCAGACGCCACATTTGCAGGCGGCATAGCTCAGGTCATGAAGGTCATTGAGGCATGCCACGCACACAAGCGGTTGTTTTCTCCTCACACATGGACGAACGGTATCGGCTTTTATGTCGGATGGAACATGGTGCTCGCCGACAAAGAAAACGCTCTCTCGCTGGAATATCCACTGGAAGAACCTTCATGGGTGCCGGAATTCAGAGAGGGGATCATTGAACCCATCATCCCCGACAAGAACGCCATGCTCCAGCCATTCACAAAACCGGGACTCGGATTCGAGATCGACAAAAAACTCCTGAGAAAATATGGGAAACGATTCTTCAAGATTACGGATACACGGCTGAAATTGAAGGTCATACGGCAAAAGGGGCTGAAGGCTGCTCTGGACCTGAAAAAGAGGAAAGAAAGCCAGTAATGCCGTTCTCGATTCCCGGATACATTGGGGACGAGGAAATTCGGGAATTCAGGGGGAATTCTGAAATTTGGGGAACACAATACTAAATTATTAACAAGTAAATAATGGGGTCAACGTTGCTACTGACTCTTGTTGTTTATTGCCAATCGTAATCTACAACAAACAGATTCATGCAAGTGTTATTTATTACAGGAAGAACTCCACGAGAAAAGCCACAATAAATGTTGCTTTGCCTATCCTGTAACAAATCTTGCACCCTTCATCTACGAGTCCTCAACATCGGTTCAGGAGAAAATCGATTATTACCGCTTGAAGGGCGCAGGTAATATTCCTTGACAAGATGCCGCCATGGTAGGGCTTTGTCGTTTAAAAACAAGTGGGGAAAAGGTTTATGGGATGCAACTCATCCCGTTACCTGCTTCAAGATGAAACGGTGCACGTTTTGGCTCTAAGCTGGGATCGTTGCCTTTCATCGCTTTCCATATGACAACGTTTGTACTTTTTCCCGCTTCCACACCAGCACAAATCATTTCTACCGAGGGTTGGAATGTTCTGAGGCTTGTGATTCCCGAATATAGATTTGAATGGATTCATGAGGTGAATCTTACCAAACAAGTAAGCAAAAGTAAAACCTATTTAGTTTCACCGAACAATTCAGGAACGGCTATACCTGTTATTGTCTTTTCTTTTGCGAAAATCAGTTTACTTTTGCTTGTGTTTCAAAATTCTGATTCCATAGGCGGGGAGATGGAGGAGGTTTATAGCCGGCTGGATGATGCCATGAGCTTTTTCTATCAGGCCGGTCCAGGCGAGAATGGATGTGGCAAGAGAAATCGGGATGATTATCTTCATCATCCAGATATAGCCTTGCCAGCCCTTCTTCATTCCCGTCGTCAGCGCACGTCTTAATTACCTGTATTTCGAGTTGTTTTGCATGGATCGCTCTACATCAGATTTTCAAGAAGCAGGGCAAAGGGAAAGATGGCATTTCGGTTTGGTGTTGATCCTCATCAGGTGGGTCGCGGATATATACCGGTTGCCTTGACGATCATGAAAACGCCCAGCAGCACAAGGAAGGAATAAATGATCCGTTTATATCCTTCTTCTTCGACTTTCCCATAGAAAAACGAACCGATGTACGTTCCGACAATGAGGAGCGGTAACGACACGAGGAAAAATCTGATGACTGTCCATGTGGTTACGCCGCTGATTGCATGGGACGCTACGACAAGTATGCCGGAGAAGAAAAAGAATCCCTGCAATGTCGCTTTAATGGTATTTTTGGTCCAGGGCTGAAGGGATGTATAGACAATAACGGGAGGTCCCGTTGCGGTGATTGCCCCTCCCAGGCATCCGCCGATGAACCCGAATAAAGGACCCCACCGCTCGCTGATCGTTCGGTCAGGTGGTTTCAGGAAAAGACTGTACAGGGAAAAAAGAATAAGGATGAGGCCGACGATGAACTGGATGATCTCCGTATCCATTTTCTTGAGAAAAAAGACACCGAGCGGTACTCCCGCAACGGCACCGACGAGCAGCGGGAGTACCTTCCTCAACTCTATGAACGGCCATAACTGAATGATAAGAATGATCGTCAGGACCATTCCATAGAGAGCAACGAGGGGAATGACCGTTTTTATATTGATGAAAATCGCCAGCAATGGCAGAGAAAGCAGAACAGAACCAAAGCCTGAAAGCCCTTGAATAAATCCTGCCATAAAAGCGATTAACGATATAATCAGATATAATTCCATTCGGATTAAGTCATTACGAAAAAGTTTGTAACATCTTAACTCCCCAGGAGAGAACCGACGGCGCAACAATTTCGGAAACAGGTTTCGCACCGGTTACCCTGAGGAAAATCACGGGCACGCAGAAGTGTTCCTGGTTTCTTGCCAATTGATTGATAAGACATTGTTTTCGATGGTTGAAAGTATAGGGGAGCTGTTTTGGCTTGTCAAGGGGTGTTTTGCGACTATTTTACATCGAAAAGCAGGGGTCGGCGATGCGGGTGGGTAAGAAAGGTGGATCAGCGGCCGCCTTTTTTAAAAAATCATATCACCTTTTGGTCGAGTCACCCGGCAAGAGGGCATTTTCGAGCGCCATTCAGGCAGACCTCTCCTGCACGCCTCTTTTCACGATGCGTTATGACTAGATGTATTCATCCCAGGTGTATTCGGGGTGCCAAAGAAGTGATCGTCATTGATTTCCAAATGGTAATGATGAAAGGCCATCAAAATAACTGAATGCTTGATTTCAGGAAGGACTAAACAAGAAATCCGATATTGATTTTTCAAGATCAACCGAACCAGCAGAATCGCTCACTGCACCTACTTACAAATGATTTCGATCAAAGAGGTTTTATGAGGATTACCATTCGAAGTGTAGTAGAACGAAAAGCCAAGCCGGAGCGACCCATGGGGCCGCGATCGGCTTGAGCGGCCTGTCGGGCAACGGATATTTGCACCCAATTGACTTACCTAAATCCATGAAACACTTTTCAGATCTCTTTTGATTCCTCTTTGATAGCGGTATTTGGGATACCCTAGTATCATTGAACCTACCACATTATTACCGTCGGGAATTGAGAGCATCCTTTTCAGCTCTTGATTATTTTGTATGGCGGGTGGAATGAGATCCATTGCAGAACCCCCTAAGCCCAAAGCATGAGCAGCCAAAAATCCATAGGTCAAAGCAATATGAATATCCGTTTCGTAGTTTTCTGCATTTCTGTCAGCATGGAAAAGTATCATTGTAGGAGCATTTCGGGTAATGGTATCTTCCGCACCTAGTTTCAATTCGGGTAATCGGCTTTTCATAAGTGGTACTACATGATTTTTAATGGTCTTGTACTTTGCCGAACCGACCTTTTGTCGAATGAAAAGCCGTGCAATGGGATTGTTCATGGCTGTAACCAATTCATCATAAACCCTTATCATGTAAGGCAGTGCTTTACGAATGACTTCGGTATCTTGAATGACGGTGACTTCGGTTTTGATTGGGGTAAAGCCAGGAGGTGCAAAGGTTATCGCATGAACAATTTTTTCAAGCAGCTCTTTGGGTACTGGCTTATCTTTAAAATTCCGTATGGCTCGCCGCGTGGCAATCATATTGAAAAACACGATGTCGGGTGCAATCGGATCTGACAGCTCAAAAAAGTCTTTGGAATATGATAATCCTTTTACAACAAAGGATTGTGTCGGGCAAATTGCCATGCATTGGCCACATTTAATACAAAACGATAATCTATCTTGTCGGAATGATATTCCGATAGAATCATTTTTTATCATGATTTTCATTGGGCATACTTCAGCACACAAACCGCATACCTTACAGGTTTCCTGATTGATGCTATTGGTGTTATCCATAAAAAATATCTTCCTCAGTCAAATGATCTCATGTAGCCCAACGCCCGGCTGAGCCGAGGCCCGTAGGGCCTTCCGCTCCAGCCGATTGTTCCCGAAGCGCGCAACGCTTCGGGAACAATTAATATACTTGGTGGGTATTCTCCGAACTTCTGCGCAATCCTACTTTAATTTATAAAAAATGAAAAGAGGAAGTTTCACCGCGAAATCAAGCATAACTGGACTTCGACCAATGGGTATTTTGTGGTAATAAGGACCAAAAGCCCAGTGAGTAAAATGTGGGAAGAATGGCAACAGTTCAACAAATACTGTTTGAAGTAGCGCATTGCCCTGAAAATTATGTAAATTCACTTACAGGAAGAAAAGTGGATTCCTGTTCGAAAACGATGGGGTGAGAAAAAAGATATAGGGCAACGAGAAACACGTTCCGCTTAAAGACCAAGCTATCTACTCACAATTTATTAACATTCTGGACATAGCTAAAACGGTATATCTAGTCACTCTTTTTTGTTTACTTTCTTTAACCTCTTGTGGGCAAGGAGAAGAGGGGAGGGATGATATGAAATCTCCAGAACATGCTTATACAAATAAACTTATTGGCGAAAGTAGCCCGTATCTGCTGCAGCATGCTCACAATCCAGTAAATTGGTATCCGTGGGGAAAAGAAGCTCTTGATAAGGCCCGGAAAGAAAACAAACTCATCGTTATAAGCATTGGTTACGCGGCTTGTCATTGGTGCCACGTTATGGAGCACGAAAGCTTCGAAGACGAAGAAGTCGCCAAATATATGAATGATCATTTCGTGGCTGTTAAAGTCGACAGAGAGGAAAGGCCCGACATTGATCAGGTGTATATGAATGCCGTGCAGTTGATTACCGGTAGCGGAGGATGGCCTTTAAATTGTATCGCTCTGCCTGATGGTCGACCTGTGTATGGCGGCACGTATTTTCCGAAAGCGCAGTGGATCAGTATGCTCACGCAGGTATTAAATTTTGTAAAACAAAATCCTGATAAGGCACAGCAGCAGGCAAAGGCACTCACACAGGGAGTGCAATCCAGTGAAATGGTGTACTTGAATACTGAAAAAACAGAATTTACCATAAACGACCTGGATCGTATCTTTGCCGCCTGGAAAAGCGATATAGATTACACAAACGGGGGACACAAGGGAGCACCGAAATTCCCGTTGTCTGTTGGATATCAGTTTTTGCTTCACTATCATCATCTTACACAAAATGCAGATGCACTGAAGGCGGTTACAATAACCTTGAACAAGATGGCTGATGGCGGGATCTATGACCAGATAGGTGGTGGTTTTGCGCGATATTCTACTGATGAGTATTGGAAGGTGCCTCACTTTGAAAAGATGATGTATGACAACGCGCAGCTCGTCAGTCTATATTCTGCCGTTTATCAACAGACCAAAGATCCCCGTTACAAAATCATTGTAAGGGAAACCCTGTATTTCATACAGAGGGAGCTGACATCGAAGGAAGGCGGTTTTTATTCTTCATTTGACGCCGATAGTGAGGGAGAAGAGGGGAAGTTTTATGTATGGACGAGGGATGAATTGAAGAAGGTATTAGGCAATAAGGCCGATTTGATTATTGACTACTACAGCGTGACAGAAGAGGGAAACTGGGAAGACGGGCAGAATATCTTATTTAAATCCGAGAGCGATAAAGAAATAGCGGACACCTATAACATTACAGAAAACGAGCTGGCGAAACGAGTTCTGGAAGCAAAGAAAGTATTATTAAAAGAAAGGGCTGGGCGGATTCGACCGGGGCTTGATGATAAAATTCTCACTTCATGGAATGCCCTTATGCTGAAAGCGTATGTCGATGCCTATCGGGTTTTTGACAATAAAAAATATTTAGATGTCGCTTTAGGAAACGCCAAATTTATCACTACAAAAATAAAGACTTCCGATGGTAAGTTAAACAGAAACTATAAGAATGGAAAGGCGTCTATAAACGCTTTTCTAGATGATTATGCCTTTACTGTTTCTGCTTTTATCTCTTTGTATCAAGCTACATTTGATGAAAAATGGTTACAAGACGCGCGACAGTTAACGAACTATTCCGTTGCTCATTTTTATGACGAAGACAGCGGGATGTTTTATTATACGTCCGATATTGACCCGGCATTAATAGCCCGAAAGATGGAAGTCACCGACAACGTCATTCCTTCTTCAAATTCCGAGATGGCAAAAAATCTGTTTGTACTTGGACGGTATTTTTACAACGACGAGTACATCCGGAAATCAAAAAGAATGCTTAATAATGTAAAGCAAAGCGCTTTAGCGGGGGGTGCTTATTATTCAAATTGGGATATTTTAATGGCCTGGTTTGCCAAAGGGCCCCACGAAGTAGCTATTGTAGGAAAAGAATGCGAAGCCAAACGAAAAGGGTTTGATAATCATTACCTGCCCAATGTTATTTTATCGGGTGGAAAAAGTGAGGGAACATTATCCTTGCTTGAAGATAAACTGATAGAGGGACAAACGACGATTTATATTTGCCGGGACAAGGTGTGTAGATATCCTGTGACCGAAGTAAAAGAGGCGTTGGAACAAATCTCCAACTGAAAATATATCACTTGGGAACCAGGCCGGACTCAAAAAAGTTAGCAAAAAAAAGGGGTCAGGTCTTGCCTCTCCTGCGGCAAATCTTACACTCTCCGCCTTGTGTTTAAAGGGATGTCAGAAGGTATAGCCTATTGAAAAGTGAAACCTGCCGCGGCTTTCGCCTTCTCTGGGGTCGATTTTAATTCCGTAAAGTATACCGATGGGGCCGATTGGGGTGATGTATCGCAATCCCGTCCCTATCGACGAGCGGAAGTTGCCTGATCTGACTGTTCCAAGAGAGTCTTCAACGGTCCCTGTGTCAAAAAAGCACGGGATTTCGAAATTGCGGCCAAGGTGAATTCGGGCTTCCAGGCTGCCAGAGAGAACCGCGCTCCCTCCCCGGGGATCGCTGTTTTCATCGAATCTGAGCATATTTTCACTGAATCCCCGCACATCCCTGGTCCCCCCAAGAAAAAAAAGCTGATCATCGGGAATCTTTCCCACGGAACCATATGTTTGTATATAACCGCATCGGCCAAGCAGGGCGAACGTCAGCCTTTTAAACGGTGTGAAAAAATAGCGCGTATCGAGACGGTAACGCAAAAAATCATCCAGAGAGTCCCTAATACCTTTTGAGATATCGACGGAGAAAGTGGAGAGCACTCCTGTCTGCGGGCGGATAAAGGAATCTCTGCTGTCATAGCGTATAGACGGTGTAATGACAAGAAGGCTTCTGGGCGCGAATTCATCGTCTTCATTTGTCTTAAGGGCATTTTCTTCCCCGTCACGAAGAAACTGTTCCCGCCTTTCGTAACGAAACCCCAGGCCGGTTGTTGTGTGTGTAAAGAATTTGCGGGAAAACATCAATGAAGAGCCGTAGACCTGTGTTCCAAAATCCTGATTGAATTCCTCCCGCCGTTCCGTAAACAAGGCCAGTGTTGCGGAAACGTGTGAACCGAAAAGCCTGGGTTCGTTCAGACCCGTGTCCGCACGATACCCTATCTGGCTTATTTCGCCGCCTATCCACGTATTTTTGTTTGTCCCGAAGAGGTTGTGATCGCCCGCCTTTGAATGGGCAAAGAAGCCGCTTTCGGACTCATATCCTGCACCTGCTTCAATGAAATAGGGTTTCTTTTCCTCAACCTCCACGAGAAGATTCACGCGATCTTCTTCTTCCTTGAGGCCTATTGTCTTGAAGCGGACACTCTGAAAGATGTCCATGTTTCTGATATTACGCTGTCCCTCAAGCATTCTTACCAGCGAGAGAGGTTCTCCGGTTTCAAGCCCAAGCTCATTTTGCAAAATAGATTCGCGGGTCCTGAAATTTCCAGCGTAATAGACATTGCCCATCTCAACATAGGCGCCCTCATTAACGTTATATGTGACCCTGGCTTCTGATTTGTCGGAGCTTATAAGCGCCTCGCCTTTGACGGTAACATGAGGATATCCCTTTTCGGCAACAAGCGCCGCAATGGCATTTTCGTCACCTCTTATATTATATTTTCGAAAAGGCTCCCCCTGCTTCAAGGTAAGGGCGTTCAGGGCCACTGCTCCTTCTACGGTGCTGAGCCCCGTAATCTTCAATTCCGATACGATGGTTCGAATTCCCTCGTTAATGGTGATGCTAATTGCGACATCCTGTTTATCATAACTCAGGTTGAGGTCCTTCTTTACCTCCGTATCCATGTATCCTTCCGTGAGATACAACGATTTTATGGCAAAGAGGTCCGCCTCCAGAACTTTCGGTACATATAAGCCTTTACCACGAAAGCCTGCGATATGTGTCAGCATCTGTTTAAGAATCTTTTCCTCCTCAATGGAGTGATTTCCTGAGATCCGAATCGATCTCACGATTGAACAGGGCCCTTCTTCAATGATAAACCGTATCACTCTGACTGGCTCAGCATTATCAGTGGCCTGCAGGTTGTCGATTGTTACTGTCGCTTCCAGGTATCCTGCCTCCTCATACATTTCTTTGAGCTTTTTGATACTCTTCTTCAGCCCCCGGTTATTGATATTCCCCTCCGTGGAAAAAGCGAGTTCTTTTCTCAATGTGCGATCCCGGAAATTATCGTTGCCTGAGAAATCAATTTCGTATCGCAACCCTTCAGCAATCGTCAGTGCAACGACAACGTTACCGGATTCCTGGTTCTTTGATACTGTGTGGCTGATCTGAACATCAAAACAACCTTTGTCCCGGTAAAACTGGACAAGATTTTTGATGTCCTGTTTTAAATTACCTTCAATGAAGCGCCCCCCGCTCGCGGGAAACAAAGTATCCCGCCAGGCCTTCATTTTTGCCATGACCATGGCGTCGGAATATCTCTGATTCCCATTAATATCGAGCCTGTCAATCCGGTAGTAATGCCCCTTCTCTATTTTTATATGGACAACGAAACTTCCGTCTTTCATATCTTCATCTGACGTTACGGAAACACGAGGGTCTACGAATCCCTCCTGTTCATAACGGTTTTCGATTAGCTGTATTTGCCGGGAAAGATCGTCCTGAGTAAAAACGTCACCGGGGTACATTGTCATGACATTGAAAACATCGCGTTCAAAAAGAGGATATACTCCTTCAAGGATAATGCTTTTGACGTATCGAAAAGGTTTCAGTTGAAATCTGAGAACCATGCGGTCCGGCTCTTCTTCAGAATCAACGCCGATTTCCTGAAACCGTTTTGACAATTTCAGGGCATCGATTGACTGTGCCATTTTATCCGCGGAGAAATGATCTCCCTCCTTAAGAAAAATAAACTCCCGCGCCATTTTGGTCAGTTCTGAAGGATCGCCGGGATAGTCAATAATCTGTACGGTAATCTCCGTTATGACCGGCCCGATTTCTGATGGCAGATAACCTGCGATATCCTCTGAATTTGCGTACAGGGGTGTGCCGTGTATGGTTATGGCGCAGAGCAGGGCGAACCATACGAGCCAGGTCAAAAAAGTTAGTTTCTTTTTTTTAAGCATTTTAATCTCGACAGTGTTAACGAAATTCCAGCCTGAACATCAGTTCTCCGCCGAAAACTCCCCTTGAATCCTGGAAACCGTTCAGTAATATATTTTCAAGAAATTGATATTCGGCGATGGCACGCTGGATCATTTCCCCGTCTTTTGTTCCCGCGGTATACTTGACGGTCATTCTCTTTGTGAGTTGTTTGCCTATCGTAACCTTGATACTCTCCGTTGCCCTTTTTTCTTCCCGAGATTCCGTTTCAACTTCAAGAATATCCAGGCCCGTTGACTTCTTGATATCTTCTCCGAAGGTCGTTGCGATCATCTCTGTCAGCATTTCTTTCGTTGACCGGCTCCCTCCCCCCTCCGGCCCAGTGAACTCCCGTGTGGTTTTGCCGAGGAGCAACAGTGATACAATATCGCCATCTTCTTCCGGCGGATCAGAGGTGAGGTTGAACGCGAGCTGATCCGGTGTTCCGGATATATCAAGAAATATCTGCCATTTTCTTACCTGCACTTCCGTGGCTATATCAATAGTCGGCTCAATTTTATAAGGATTCAGGAAGTCGATGACCCCTCTTTTTACATTGAATGTCCTTTTATAATATGTGACAGTCCCCGAATTCACCTCGGCGCGGCCTTTGATTGCGGGATCGTTGATCGTGCCCGTAAACAGCAGATCGGGGCTGACTTCAAGATGGGCGAGATTGTTGTCTATGAGCAAGGGATTACGCCGTTTGACGGATACATCGAGTTCCATATTTTTCATAAAGGGATAGGCGATTTCACGGGGAGGCGGCTTCACTTCACGCTTTCTTTCTTTTACAAGCCCGACAAGACTCAGATTAACATCTTTGTAATAGGTTCCTTCGAGAAGGACTATTTCTCCCTGAGCTTTGGATTGTTCAGGATTCCCGGAAATCTTAAGTTTCGCGTTCAGGAGCAAGTCCATCACATCGGGAAGCCGGAGAGGAAGAGCGGCGGCCGTTATAGTGATGTCTACTTGGCGAGGGGTAAGGTCTTTGATATCGATTGTACCGTTCACGTCAAAGTTTCCTGAATCAAGCTTCCCTTTAATATCTTTGATGGTCATCGCTTGGGGGGTAACCTCGACAAGGCCACTTACATTATGAAGTTTCTGTAAGAGCACAGGCACAGTAAACCCGATTTCTTCCAGGGTGAGCCGGGTCTGGATGTCAGGAGCGGACCACGTTCCTTCCACCCGCGCCGAGAGCAGTACATTTCCCGTTATGTCGTCAATATCTTCGATAAACGGCTGGGCGATCCGCAGGGGAAGCTTCCCGTCGGTTGTGAGTGAAATCGGACCATCAGGTTTTCCATTTCCTTCTATCTCAATATATCCGTCTCTGAGCAGTTCAAGACGGCAGGGGGAAATGATGAACTCGTTGTTCCCGTATCTTGCCTTAAAGTTTTCGGTATGGAGCAGTTGAAGGTCCTTGAAAGAGAGTGTGAATTTGGTAAAATCCGCGGAGGCCTCAATGCGGTTGAGAGAATCCGCGTTGCCTTTCACATTCAGGGTGCCTGTGGCGACCCCCTTCAAGTCCTCTCTCCCCGCGATTTCGAAGTATGGGGTGAGGTTGCTTTCTTTAAAATCAGCGGAAACCTGGAAATCTTTTCGTGTGAGGTGATATGACCCATCAAAATCGAAATTCAGTCTGCCAAAGGCCCTTGCGAGGCCGTTGCTAACATCAAGGTTAACCGTTAAATCTTCAAATGCTCTGCCTTCTATCTGAATGTCATGAAGCATGGCTGTTCCGCTCAAACTGGGAGAATCAAGCACGCCTTCACCCGAAAGATTAAGGACTATTGTTCCTTCGGCGGTTTTCTGATCTTTGAGTTTGTCGATGGAACGGAGCGAGATTCCTTTGGCCGCCAGATTGAAGTTGTAAGATTTATCAAGTGAGAACCATCCGTATCCTTCTATATATTCTCCCGGCACGACATCAACTCTGAACGGCTTAATGTAAAGTTTCTTCCCGTCTAATCTGGCAGACAATTCAAATTGGCTGAGCTTCTGGACGCCAAAATCAATGCTATTGCCCCCTATTTCGATCGTGCCCGTTGGTGAATCCAGGATGCCTTTGCAGTGACCGGCGAGAGCTATCTTCCCCTTAACCAGCTCGGTGAAGTCGCTCAGAAATATTGATTTACTTTGAAAATCTAATTGAAAGGGGGGATCTGCAAGGACCGCTGTATTGTCGAAAAGCTTAACTGTTCCAGAGGCTTCCATGTCTGAATTTCCATTGTGAAGGGTGAATTTCTGTAACCGTAAAAGACCCGAATGATCAAGCTCGACTGTTGATTGAACATTCCCTATCCCGAAGTCTTTATAGCTAAGTCGTTCGCCATCCATACTGCATTCAAAGACAGGCTGGGTGTCTGTTCCCGAGAGAGTTGCCGCAAGATGTGCTTCTCCTCCAATTCCGACTAATCCCATCGATGACAGGGTATCCGAAAGATTCGGGGCATCCAGTTCGATATGTGCCGCTATGGCCCGCGAGGCAAGATCAAAGGTGCCACCCGCGGCCGCTGTTATTTCACCCGCCCTGGCGTCAAACTGTTCAACTGTGGCAATGCCTTTGTTAAGATTCGTTGTGACAGAAGCCTTGATATCCATGGGTATGGCGTGTGTTCCGACGGCAACCTGTTCCGCTCTTAGCTCTGCCTTAAGACGCCCCAAGAGTGTTTGAGGGGACAGGCCGGTTCCTTCGAGGGAAAATGACGAACTCACGATACCCGTTACATCGCTATCTTTAAGAATCTTTCCGACATTAATACCGTTTCCCTGAAATGATACTGTGTATGTTATCGCATCGAGGGCCGGGGTTGAGTCAATAAACCCTTCGGGAAAGGCCTTTCGAAAGTCCATCTGGCCCCTCATCTCGAAATTGCCGGAGGCGATGTTTCCCTGAAAAACGTCAAGCGTCAGCACACGGTTTTCTAATCCTGTATTTAGTTCCAGATTGTCAAAACCGGTATCCACGGCGGGTGTGCTGATGAACCCGTTGGCGATATTGATGGCAAGAGCGCCATTCTCACGGGTGGAATCTGCACTGCCCGAAAGATTTACATTGTCGATTGCTGTTTGAAAATTGTTGTCGGCCATTGAATATCGGGCCGAGCCTTCGTTGATTTTAAGGCTTTTGATAACGATGTTAAAGGGCAGGCCTGCAGTTTTACTCTCAGGAGTGGATCCTTCAACAGTAAAAGCTTTTGTGAGATTCAGGCTGCCGTCCTTTTCGGTACGAATTATCACCCTGGGCTTTTCAATAATGACCGATGATAAGACAATATTCCCCTCACGTAACGCGCTCCACAGGAGGCTGATTGAAAGGTGGTCAAAGCGGGCCAGATCCTCTTCCGATGGCCCTTTCAGGACGCAGCCTGTTACTTCAAAATCACCTTTGATCAAAGAAAAACGGAAGTGTTCCCACCTGACGGAACCGGGAATAATTGCATTAATTCGATTCTGTATAAACACCTGAACCGGGTCGGTTTTCAGGGTAAGGATGGCCCCGCTTATCAATATAAAAACCACTATGAAGCATATGGAAAAACCAATGCCGATATGTTTGATTAACTTTACCATTGTACCATCTACATGTCAGATCTCTTCACCTGACATTCTATGTTATTTTGTCAAAGGGTGGATTGAAGAAAAGCCCGGACAAGATATCTTCTCCGGGCTTTTTGTGTCTCAACAATGTGGGTGCAAACGTTGAGACACTAATGTAAAGAAGTATTAGACGCATTTCACTAGTAAGATTTTCTGAATTTTGTTCCCCGGCATTTATGACAGGGCGGGATATGCCCAGTATTCAGCATTTTCATGCTGTTTCCGCATTTCTTGCACGTAATGGTTCCCGGGGTTGTTACCTCCCCCGTTTTGTAATCCAGCCCCTCTTCAAGCTTGCTTCCCCACTCTTCTAACGTACCGCCAACCGTGTCCAGTATCTTGGCAAGGGCACTCTGGACACCGGTTGCCACCCGATGGGGTTCGAGCATCTCAAGGGCCGTTTTCCCCATTTTTGAAGCGGCATTGCTGGCGGCTTGAAGATCACGTATCAAATAAGCCTTTAACCGATCCCCCTGCTCACTTCCGAACTCACCCGCCGCAACCATCTCTGCCTTTGCCTTCTCAATGGCCGCTTCTGCCGTCTCGGCTGTTTTACCTCGCGCCTTCTCAATAAGCTCCTTCGACCTTAAAGTCAATTTTTCGTACAGACCGACCTCTTTCTGTTCCTCTACGTTTCCCTGCTTTTCAGTCATGTCAAACCTCCTTGACGGATTTACAAGATCTTTGCCTGATGCCATCTGAGTTTTCGAATAGATTGCCCTGCAGTTTAACATAATTAGAACATAATGCAACATGCGTATTGATCCAGAACGAATGTTACCCAAAAGGTGATTTTGGTGCCGGGGTGGGGGGTCGATTTGACCCCAAACTCCGGCGAAGAATTATGTGCATTAGTCAATTATCAGATTTTTGGGTTTGTTTTTTTTCACGGATAAGATATTATCGCACCCATGAAAAATCAATGTAATCCGGGGATGCGCTCTGCAGGGTGCTTGCCTGAAGTGGAAGCGAGGGGGAGGCGGCCATGGAAATAAAGATAAATAATGCGGTTATTGCCCTTGTTCTGGGAGACATAACAAAAGAAGAAACGAACGCCATAGTGAATGCCGCGAATTCAGGATTGAAAGGCGGCGGAGGTGTGGATGGTGCCATACACAGAGCTGGAGGCCCCTCCATTATGAAGGAATGCAGGGAGATAGGCTACTGTCCCACAGGTCAGGCGGTGGTTACCGGAGGGGGAAACCTCAAAGCCGGATATGTTATTCATACGGTGGGCCCTGTTTACAGCGGGGGTAATAGGGGGGAGGCAGACCTTCTGAAAAGTGCCTATCTGGAGAGTCTTAAAAAGGTTACGCAGAAGGGGCTAAGGAGCGCGTCTTTTCCCGCAATAAGCGCGGGGATATATGGTTATCCCCTGGGAGAGGCGGCATCCATTGCCCTTGAAACTGTTATTGATTATGTGAGAGACCACGAAGAGATAGAGCTGGTTCGGTTTGTCTTGTTCAACCAGAATATATATGATGTATTTTCGGGTGAGCTGAAAAAAATGATTTGATTCGTGCAGGGTGATAATATTATGAATTTTTCTTTTGAACAGGGTCCTATAAGACCTCCGAGCGAGGCGAAAAGCCTCCTGATCAGGGTTACAAGAAACTGTCCCTGGAACAAGTGTGCCTTCTGCCATACATATCGCGGAACAAAGTTTGAACTGAGATCAGTGGAGGAGGTCAAGGGTGACATACAGGAGGCCAGGGATATAGCGGATCAAGTGCGGGAGATATCGTGGAAACTGGGGCAGGGGGGAGCCGTTACACGCTCAGTCATCGACCGTGTTTACGGGAGCGACGCGATTTACAGCGATAGTTTAAGACAGATAGCAGCGTGGCTCTATTTCGGCGGTGAATCTGTTTTTCTCCAGGATGCCGATTCAATTATAGTGAAAACAGGGGATCTGGTTGAAATATTATCTTTCATAAGGGAAAGGTTTCCTTCTGTCAGCAGGATTACTTCATACTGCAGGTCGCATACCGCCCGCCGGAAATCTATTGAAGAATTGCGCATGCTCCGCGACGCCGGCCTGACAAGAATCCATATCGGTTTGGAAAGCGGGAGCGACCCTGTCCTGAAGTTCATCAAAAAGGGTGTCACTGCCGCTGACCATATAGAGGGTGGACAAAAGATAGTGGAATCGGGCATATCTCTTTCCGAGTATATCATGCCGGGCCTTGGAGGAGACAGATGGTCCCGCGAGAATGCCCTGGAAACCGCAAGGGTCATCAATGAGATAAATCCGGATTACATAAGGTTAAGGTCCTTGCAGGTAAGAAGAGGCACCGACCTTTACAGGATGATGAAGGACGGGGGATTCAGGCCGCTTGGTGATGAGGATGTGGTAAGAGAAATAAGGTTGTTTATTGAAAATCTTGAAGGCATTGAAAGCAGAATAGTCAGCGATCATATACTTAACCTTCTGGAGGAGGTGGAAGGCAAGCTTCCAGAGGACAAAGAGAAGCTTCTTGACATCATTAACAGCTTTTTCGCGATGTCTGAAGAGGACAGGGGCATATACCGTCTTGGCAGGAGAAAAGGTATATACAGAAGTATTGATGATCTTTCGGACGCGAGGACTTATAATGCCCTCAAGTCTGTGTTGGAAGAGTACAAAAGAGAGGGTTCCGGGAATCTAGACAGAGATTTGTATAGGATAATGCACAGTTACATCTGACGGCTTTTTAAGAGTGCTGCCACTTTGGCGGCTGCCTATTTTCTTGACATGACAAACCGATAAATATAGCATGCACAATTTCTTACACCTCTATTTGGAAGGGTAATAATGACAACAGGCAAAAAGATAAATAAAGTTCTGGTTGCCAACAGGGGCGAAATAGCCCTGAGGCTGATTCGGACGATCAAGGAACTGGGGCTCGGGTCTGTAGCCATTTACGAAAGCCCTGATAAAGAAGCGCTTTTTATCAGACTCGCGGATGACGCTATCAGGATAGGCGATGGGCCGAGAAAGGATTATCTTGACATTGACAGGATGATCTGGGCGGCCCGCAAAAGCGGCGCCGACGCGATACACCCCGGATATGGATTTCTTGCGGAGAATCCCGATTTTTCCAGCGCCTGTGAAAAGGCCGATATAACCTTCATCGGTCCCCCTCCCGACGTTATACATAACCTGGGCGATAAGATTATTGCCAGAAAAATCATGGAGAAAGCGAGCATACCAATCACACCGGGTACCGGGAATCTTGCCTCCGGTGAAAAAGGGATAAAAGATGCCATTGACTTTGGTGAAAAACACGGGTTTCCCCTTATGCTGAAGGCATCCCGTGGTGGAGGGGGGAGGGGGATACGAAAAGTTGAAGACAAAAAGGATCTGTTGGTCCAGATACCTCTGGCAAAGGCGGAAGCCTTACATGCCTTCAATGATGATAATATTTATATAGAGAAGTGTATCGAGAACCCCCGCCACGTGGAGATCCAGATATTGGCGGACCAGCACGGGAAAGTCATTCACCTCGGCTCGCGGGATTGTTCCATCCAGAGGAGACACCAGAAGCTGATAGAAATAGCGCCCGCGGATCTTCCGGTTGATGTCCTTGAATCTATGTGTGAGACGGCCGTGCTGGCGGCCAGGGAGTCCGACTACATAAATGCGGGGACTGTAGAATTTCTGGTTGACCCAGCCACTAATAAGTTCTGGTTTATGGAGATTAACACGAGACTTCAGGTTGAGCACACGGTTACCGAGATGCTGACCGGTGTTGATATCGTGCGAGAACAGATAATGATAGCGCAAGGGGAACATCTGCAGATTCCCGAAGTGCGATTTCATCTTCTGGGCAAGGCTATTCAGGTAAGGGTTAACGCGGAAGATCCAAGAAACAACTTCATGCCGGAAGGTGGAAAGATGGTGGAGGTGTACCAGTCTCCCGGAGGTCCCGGTATAAGACTGGATGGTATGGCGTATCAGGGGTACAAGATTCCAACCGAATATGACTCGCTTCTGGTGAAGATGACCGTCCGTGGACATAACTGGGAGCAGACTGTGCAGCGTCTCAAGCGGGCGCTGAATGACTTTTTGATTGTCGGCCCGAAGACGACGATACCATTCTACCTGGCAATCTGTGATGAACCCGATTTTCGTAAGGGAGAGTTTAATACATCTTATCTGGACACACATGCCGAGGTGTTTAACTACCCGGAGAACAAGCGGGAGATTGCTAAGCTCTCGCAGTTGATCGCGGAGATTCATGCGAAGAAAGTTAACCCTTACGCGTATTAGTAAGATAGAAGTTGCTTTCTGCAAGAAAGCAACTTCGTTATCGCACTTATCCCGCGCAGCGGGGCTAGTATCTGAAAGGAATAACCATGGTGCAACAGCAGGCCATTGATGAAAGAATTGCCCCTCGCGATTTGCGTGAGGGCGGGGTACGACATGTTCTCGATAAGATCAGGGCGGGAAATGGATATTACATAACCAATACAGAGAGAGACCTCTCTCAATCCGATTTCAAAAACCGCATAATGCCGCACACCCAGATTCTGGTCTCCAAAGAGAGGAATGATTCCGGGTACCTTTCTCTTGAGATAACGGGAGGAGCATCGGTTCATGTGGATATGCTGCGCAGACAGATCAATCCCTTGGAGAAGCTTCAGATACTCAGTTCATTAATGCCCGATACAATGTTCCAAACGCTCTGCAGGGGCATCAATCTATTCGGTTACAGGCCTTATCCCGAAAATGTGATTCGCTTGACAGTCCAGAGTTTCGCCCGCTACGTACATATTTGGAGGGTTTTTGATTTTCTTAATTATGTACCCAATATGACTGCGGTGTTCGAAGGGGTGAAGGAGGCCGGATGCATACTGGAGCCTTCGATATGTTTCTCAACGGGGCCGGAGCATACCAACGAATTTTATGTTCAAAAGGTGGGAGAGATACTTGATGCTGCCGGTGAGGATATAATCCTCTGCATAAAGAATCACGGTGGCCTTGGAACTGCCAAAAAAATTGGAGATCTGACAAAATCCATCCTGGACAGATATCCGGATCTCATTATTCACTACCACGGCCACAACACGGATGGGAATGATGTGGGAAGAGTCGTTGAAGCTGTGAGAAACGGGGCGAAGATTGTGGACGCGGCAGATCACGCCTTCACCGGTTTCTACGGGCCTCCCCCCATATTGACGGTCATCGATACACTGAATGAATATGGACACCGTGCGCTGGGTATAGACAGGCAGTCAATTATTGATACCTCGAATAAACTGCGTCCGGAGAGAGAGCACTACAAGGATCTTGAATCTCAGTTTCTCGGATTTGATCCCACGGTTCAGACCCATAAACTGCCGGGTGGGGCGACGGGATCGAGTTTTGAACAGGCAGTCAAAGGTGGGTTCCTGCATTTGATGCCTGAAATCCTCCAGAAAGAGTTGCCACGTGTTCAGGTTGAGCTTGGTAACTGGTGGAGCGTGACCCCCGGTTCGCAGATTCTGTGGACCACGGCCGTCAATAATGTTCTTGGAGGTAAGAGATATAAAGGCGCGAACGATGACCTGAAAAATCTGATGCTGGGAAGATATGGAGACCTTCCCTTCTACAAGCCGTCCGATGACATATATGAGGCGGTATTCGGACTGGATTGGAAGAAAATAGTGGAAAAGGAAAAGGGTTATCAGAAGATAGAAGATATCGATCTGGATGTGGAGAGAAGGGTACTTGAACATCGTCTTGGGCGGATGGCCACGGATGACGAGTTTGTGCTGTATCTGCAACACCCCAATGATGCGGTGAATTTCTTTAAATTTGAAGAGAAATATGGCAAGACATGGGTATTGCCTCCCCATGTGTGGTTTAAGCAAGGTGGCTTCAATCTTGGAGAAAAGTTTGAATTTTCTGATGCCTATGGAAAACACCATATTATAGAAATAGGTCCGAAACAAAAAACAAAAACAGGAGATGCCGTTACTTATCTGACCATAAATTATCATCCCGAACCCATATTGACAGAACTTGAACAAAAAGGCGAGGGGAAGGAAAGAAAGGTTACACTTTCAGCCAAAGAAATAGAAAAGCTCGCGCAGTTGGGAGATGTCAGATCGCCCATAAAGGGAACGGTGAGCGAAATTCCTGTTACAGAGGCGGAAGATGTTTCGGCAGGACAAATATTGATAGTCCTTGAAGCTATGAAAATGCTCAACAACATAATCTCTGAAATAAACGGGGTAATCTCGGATGTGGTGGTATCACCCGGAGATGAGGTGGATGTGGGCGACCCTCTTATTGTAGTCGAAAAAAGAACCTGACAATTTTCAATCTTTCCTTGACATTTAAGACAGATATGGTAGTTTCACTCAGGTGATGTTGTCATCGGGGGTGCTGTATATAATCTACGGGCACTTCAGGGTTCCAGGAAGGCCGGCAGGATTTTCTAAAGGTTTGCGTTGGAAGTTGAGTGAAAGGATCCGGGATGGGAAATAAATATTATACCATTCTTGCCATTCCCCAGGGGAAGGGGCCAATAAAAAAGTTGAGGATTTCGACTAAACTTCTATCGTTCATCTCCATTACAACAATAACCGCTTTATTATCGATCTGTTACCTTTCTTATAATTATATGGACACCAGGGGCAAGGTAGAAGAACTGGCCAGATTGGAGCAGATAACATTTCTTCAAAGAGACCGCCTTGATTTTCTTGCGAGCAAGGTTGATGATTTTGAGAAAAAAATGATGAACCTGGCCCAATTCGATAAAAAAATAAGAATTATGACAAATCTTGACAATGATAATAATAACAGCCCGATGCTGGGTATCGGGGGACCAGTACCCGAAGAAGAGAGGCCTGTTTCGCATGCAGCAGAAATGGAAGCCGCCCTCATTGATAGAATACATAACAATGTAGATAGACTGCTTGACGAAGCCGCTCTTCAAGAGGACAGTTTTACAGAACTGCTCAATTTTCTTGGAAAGCAGAAATCAATACTTGCCTCTACACCTTCCATATGGCCTGCGATAGGCTGGGTAACTTCAGAGTTTGGATACAGGGTTTCGCCTTTTACGGGAAAGAGAGAGTTTCACAGGGGTATCGACATAGCAACAGAGATTGGTAAAGACATTGTGACTCCCGCGGATGGTATTGTGGAAAGCGTATCTCAGGAAATAGGTATGGGAAACATGGTTAGGATAGACCATGGAAATGGTGTTGTGACGACCTATGGGCATATGTTAAAAAAAGGTGACGTCAAAAAGGGACAAAAGGTGAGAAGGGGAGATATAATCGGGTATGTGGGTAATTCCGGGAGAAGTACCGGTCCTCATCTTCACTATGGTGTTTGTATAAATGATATTTACGTGAATCCACGGAGGCATCTTTTTTAATGCGGACGGGCTCTGCCCACTACCTGTCAGTTAGGCTCTCCCGGTAATATTTTTTTGCCGGGTTTTTTGTGGTGTGATCATGTTGAATTACATATTGAAAAAAATTGTTGGAACTAAAAATGACAGGGAAATAAAGCGTCTGACCGTTATCATGAAAGAGGTAAACGAGCAGGAACCTTTGATGGAGAGTTTAACCGATTCCGAGCTCAGGGCAAAGACACCATATTTTAAGAGTAAACTTGCTGAAGGAGCTTCTCTTGATGATCTCCTCGTGGAGGCATTTGCCGTTGCCAGGGAGGTTTCGAGGAGAACTCTGGGAATGAGGCCGTTTGATGCCCAGGTCATAGGCGGTATTGTTCTGCATGAGGGCAAGATCGCGGAAATGAAAACGGGTGAAGGAAAAACCCTAGCTTCGACCATGCCTGTGTATCTGAATGCGTTAACCGGCAGGGGTGTGCATGTGATTACAGTGAATGACTACCTGGCAAATAGAGACGCAAACTGGATGGGGCCCATCTATGAATTCCTTGGTCTTTCTGTCGGGGTGATTGTCCATGGAATAGACGACACCGAAAGACGCAATGCGTACAATTGCGATGTAACGTATGGCACAAACAACGAATTTGGGTTCGATTATCTGCGTGACAATATGAACTTTCAGCTTGAGAATTATGTCCAGAGAGAGTTTCATTACGCGATAGTTGATGAAGTGGACAGTATTCTTATAGATGAGGCGAGAACACCTCTTATTATCTCCGGGCCGTCTGAAGAATCTACAGACAAATATTACAAGGTTAATCAAATCATTCCGCGACTGAAGAGGGACCATGATTATACCATAGAGGAGAAGAGCAGGACAGTTGTTCTTACGGAAGAGGGGGTTGCCAAATCCGAAAAACTGCTGAATGTTCAAAATCTGTATGAACCTAAGAATATGGAAATCCTTCACCATGTAAACCAGGCCTTGAAGGCACATACCCTGTTCAGGAAAGACATTGATTATCTTGTCAAGGACGGCCGCCAGGTTGTTATCGTGGACGAATTCACTGGGAGGGTAATGCCCGGCAGGAGATACAGCGACGGTCTCCATCAGGCGCTTGAGGCGAAGGAAAAGGTTAAGATAGAAAGGGAAAACCAGACACTGGCCTCCGTTACATTCCAGAACTATTTCAGGATGTATGAAAAATTGTCCGGGATGACCGGAACAGCGGATACAGAAGCTGCAGAGTTCAAAAAGATATACAATCTCGATGTGATTGTTATGCCCACAAATATGCCGATGATAAGGATTGACAACACTGATGTTATCTACAAGACGGAAGAGGAGAAGTTCAGCGCCGTTATTGAAGAGATAAAGGAGCTGCATGACCAGAATCGGCCGGTCCTGGTAGGGACTATTTCTATTGAAAAATCTGAGCTGCTCAGTAAATATCTTTCAAAAAGAGGAATCAGGCACAACATCCTGAACGCCAAGAATCATGAAAAAGAGGCGGAAATAATAGCTCAGGCCGGACAGCCGGGGTCTGTTACAATATCCACCAATATGGCGGGGAGGGGGACCGACATAAAACTGGGCGAAGGCGTGGCTGATCTTGGTGGTCTCCATATACTAGGCACGGAGCGCCACGAGAGCCGGCGTATAGATAATCAGCTGAGAGGCAGGTCTGGAAGGCAGGGAGACAATGGGTCGTCACGGTTCTATCTATCACTTGAGGACGATCTCCTCAGGATATTTGGAGCCGAGAGGATATCGTCCGTTATGGACAGGATCGGCGTTGAAAAGGGACAGCCGATTGAGCACAATCTCATCAGCAAGGCAATTGAAGGCGCCCAGAAACGGGTGGAGGGACAGAATTTTGATATAAGGAAACACCTCCTTGAGTATGATGATGTAATGAACCGGCAGCGGCAGGTTATTTATGAACAGCGCAGAGATGTTCTTGGTGGAAGTGATCTGTGGCCGACGGTTGATGATATGCTACAGGAAGTTGTCGAGGACTTGGTCTACGATTCTCTGGCCGAAAAGGTCCGGCCGGACGAATGGGATCTTAAGGGTCTGAGTGACATCATATACAAACAGTTTTCCTTGAAGTGGAATCTTGATGATTCAAACCGGGAGAATATGAACAGAGAAGATGTCATCACGGGGATAATATCTGACGTAACGGCACTGCTGCGCGACAAGGAAAAGATGTTTGGCAAGGACCTGATGGGGTACATAATGAAGGTAATTATGCTTCAGACCATTGACTCTCATTGGAAGGATCACCTGCTCAACATGGATCATCTCAAGGAAGGGATAGGCCTGCGTGGCTATGGGCAGAAGGATCCCGTCAGGGAGTATCAAAAAGAAGGCTACGATATGTTCATGGAGATGGTGTATCGCATCAAGGAGGATTCTCTACAGAAACTCTGTATAGTGCAGGTACAGAGCGATGAAGAAGTGAAGCAGATTCAGGAAAAGCAGAAAAAGGATTATGCGATGAGCAGGGGGAGAGACGATGCGGCCCCAACCACCGTCACAAGAAAGAGCGAGAAGATAGGCAGAAATGCCCCCTGTCCCTGCGGCAGTGGTAAGAAATACAAGCATTGTTGCGGCAGATGACAGCGATGGAGATGACCATGAATGATAGTTTTCAAGTTCCCGGATTTCTTGGAAATGGAGTGGCCTCCGGCATAAAGGGTGGCGGAAACAGGGATCTTTCCCTTATATTTTCAGAGGTTCCTGCCAGGGCTGTGGGCGTATTCACCACCAACCGGTTTAAGGCGGCTCCTGTTATTCTCGATATGGAGAGGATAAGAAAAGGTATCGCCCAGGCCGTCATAGTGAACAGCGGTAATGCCAACGCGGCGACCGGCAAAGAGGGCGATAAGGATGCCGCCACCATGTCGAGAGTTGTTTCCGAAGCGCTGGGTATAGGGGATAAGCTTGTCCTTGTCGCTTCCACCGGTATCATCGGTGAGAAGCTTCCCATAGAAAAGATCACCCGGTCAATTAAACCTCTTGTCGAGGGCTTAAACGCTGATGGCCTCTCTTCTTTTGCGGAAGGTATTATTACTACCGACAGGTTTCTTAAGATCGAGCACAAAAGATGTTCTGTTGGTAGCAAAGAGGTTACCATTTGCGGAATTGCCAAAGGGGCGGGAATGATAGAGCCTAACATGGCGACGATGCTCTCTTTCATAATGACGGACGCCGATATCGATCATTCCTGTCTGACCAGGGTCTTTAAAAAATCTGTCGGTAGAAGTTTTAATGCTATAACGGTAGATGGGTGCATGAGCACGAATGACACAGCCATTATGCTGGCCAATGGCGTTGCTGGTAACGGGCTTATCACGGAGACTTCCGGTAATCTGATGAAATTCAGAGAGACTCTGTTCGGTGTTATGGATTCTCTCGCGAGATCCATCGTGAAAGACGGAGAGGGCGCGACAAAACTGATAGAGATTATCGTCGAGGAGGCTGAGAATGTCGGAGACGCGAAAAAGGTAGCGTATGCCATAGCAAATTCCAATCTTGTAAAGACGGCATTCTTCGGTGAGGATCCGAACTGGGGGAGAATCGTATCAGCGGCAGGGTCAACGGGGGTGCCATTCTCAACCGATTCGCTGGAACTCTACATTGAGAATGTGCCACTGTTTATCAATGGCAGGGGAATTTCGGGGAAAGAGGCTGCCGGGATGATGAAAAGGGATAATATACGTGTTCTGGTGCGACTTGGTATGGGGAAGGAGACATTCAGCGTATATACGTCTGATCTTTCCCACGAGTATGTGGACATAAACTCTTTTTACCACAGCTGATCCCGGCTGATTTGCCTTGATTATTTGTACTGGATATGGTATCCCGCTCCAACTTACCAACTTATTACACTCACCCTCTGATTGTCAGGGAGTTGCCTGAGATCAGGTCCTTTGACAAGGTGATGAGGGTGGAGGAAAAAACAAACAAGGAGAATTGTATGGCACAGGTATCAATGAAGATGTTGCTGGAATCGGGGGTTCACTTCGGACATCAGACGAACAGGTGGAACCCAAAGATGAAGACCTATATATTCGGGGCAAGAAATGGCATCTACATCATAGATCTTCAACAGACGGTGCAGATGTTTGACACGGCTTATAATGCTGTAGTTGACACAGTCGCTTCAGGGGGAGATGTCCTGTTTGTGGGCACCAAGAGACAGGCGCAGGAATCCATCAAGACAGAAGCTGACAGGGCGGACATGCCCTATGTCAATCATCGCTGGCTCGGTGGAATGCTTACGAATTTTATCACGATAAAAAAGAGTGTTGACAAATTGAACAAGCTTGATTCCATGTTCGAAGACGAGAGCATCAACGCGTTTCCCAAAAAGGAGATACTGGGTCTGCAAAAGAAAAGAGATAAGCTTCAGAAGGTTTTGGGTGGTATAAGAAATATGAATGCTCGTCCGGGTATTGTGTTTATTGTTGATCCCAAAAGAGAGAGTATCGCCGTCAAAGAAGCCGGAAAACTGGGGGTTCCCATCGTGGCAATTGTTGACACCAATTGTGATCCGGACGATATAGATTATATCATTCCAGGTAATGATGATGCCATAAGGGCCATAAAGTTGTTTTCCTCCAAAATTGCGGAGGCCGCTCTTGAAGGAAAAAGGAGACTGGAAGAACTTATACGGGCCCAGAGCGATAAAGAAGAAGCGCAGGAGAATGAAAAACAGGATCTCCCGGAAAGCGTTCAGAATATCGAAGGAGAGGCTCTTAGGGGTGGCGCTGAAGATGTAGAGACACAGGAAACTGAGGAGGTAGAGTAAATTGGATATTACAGCATCTATGGTAAAAGAGTTGAGAGACAAAACAAACGCGGGCATGATGGATTGCAAAGAGGCGCTTTCCGCCTCTGAAGGCAATCTTGAAAAGGCCGTTGAATACTTAAGAAAAAAGGGACTCTCTGCCGCGACAAAGAGATCTTCAAGGGCTGCGAAAGATGGGATGGTTGCCTCTTACATCCATATGAACGGGAAAATAGGGGTTATAGTGGAAGTAAACTGCGAAACAGATTTTGTTGCCAAAACCGACAATTTCAGGGCGATGGCAAAGGATATTGCCATGCACATTGCGGCTGCGAATCCCACATACCTGAAGCCCGATGACATTCCGGAAGAGGTTATGGAGCGGGAGAATGGTATATATCGGGATCAGGCCCTGGCTGAGGGAAAACCCGAGAAGATTATCGACAAGATTATTGATGGCAAAATTAAGAAGTTTTACGAGGAAGTGTGCCTCTTAAATCAGAAATTTGTGAAGGACATGGATATTACGATTCAAACGCTGGTGAACAATATGATAGCTACTACAGGCGAAAATATTGTGGTGAGAAGATTCTCAAGATTCCAGCTGGGTGAGGATGTATAAAGATCATAGGTTGAGAAGTAAAGTTAGCTTTTCAACAAGATAAGATTACAGACAGTTTTTATTCCCGGGGCTGGAAAGTGGATAAACCCATATACAAGAGGATACTCCTTAAGTTGAGTGGAGAGGCCTTGCTGGGAAAGGGCTCTTTCGGAATCGATACTAATGTACTGAAGTTCGTGGCGAAAGAGATCGGAGATGTTCAGGCCCTCGGTGTCCAGATAGGCATTGTTGTCGGCGGTGGAAACATTTTTCGCGGAATGGAGGCGAGCACCAAAGGGATTGACAGGGTGTCCGCCGACTATATGGGCATGCTTGCGACCGCGATGAACAGCCTGGCTCTTCAGAATGCCCTTGAGAACCATGGAATTCCCACGAGAGTCCAGTCTGCCATAGGGATGAAAGAGATAGCGGAACCTTTCATAAAGAGAAGGGCTGTGCGACATCTGGAAAAGGGAAGGGTGGTAATCTTTGCGTGTGGCACCGGAAGTCCTTATTTTACCACAGACACGGCGGCTTCCCTGAGGGCCATGGAAATTCAGGCGGATGTCATACTGAAGGCCACCAAGGTGGATGGGGTTTACGATAAAGACCCTTTAAAAGAAAAAGATGCCAGAATGTTTAGTAAGATAAGTTATACTGAGGTCTTAACCAGGAATCTTAAAGTAATGGATTCAACCGCGGTTTCTATGTGCAGGGACAACAACCTTCCCCTTGTCGTGTTTAACATTGAAAAGACAGGAAATATCAGGGGTGTTATTTGTGGGAAATCCGTAGGCACAGTTGTAGAGGGCGAGAAATGACGAATCTGATATTTGAAGGATTAAAAGAGACCATGGAGGGGCACATACAGTCTCTCGAAAAATCGTTTAACAAAGTGCGTACAGGCAGGGCGTCAGTGGCGCTTCTTGACGGCATCAAGGTGGATTATTATGGGGTTATGACACCACTCAACCAGGTTGCCACGCTGTCCACACCGGAAAGTCAGCTTATTCTTATCTCCCCATGGGATAAGGGGGCGATAGGCGCCATTGGAAAGGCTGTGCAAAAATCTGAACTGGGACTGGTTCCAAACAATGACGGTAAGGTGATCAGGATCAATATTCCTCCTCTCACAGAGGAAAGAAGAAAGGACCTTGTAAAGTTAATAAAGAAGATTACGGAAGAGTACAAAATCAGGCTCCGAAACGTGAGGAGAGATGCAAACAATGATTTTAAAAAACTGAAAACCGACGGCGACATATCAGAGGATAATATGCATGATTACCAGGACAGAGTGCAGACGATAACCGATGATTACATAGATAAGGCAGACAAGATTCTTGCAGCCAAAGAAGTGGAAATTATGGAGATATAGGGTTGTCAATAATGAATAAAAGGGGCCTGCGGGCCCCTTTTTTATGCATAGAGCAGGAATCTTGTTTTTAAGATACATGTTGAAAATGCAAGGGTGCTGTGGTACTTAATTTTAAAACGGGAAAGAGATGTATGCATAGAATTATCAAGGAAAAACTCCCACGTCATATAGCCATCATAATGGATGGTAACGGCAGATGGGCAAAGAAAAACCTGTTGAATAGAATAATGGGTCACAAGAAAGGAGCCGAGTCGGTTCGCCTTGTGGTGAAAACCTGTCGTGAACTGGGCATACAATATCTCACCCTCTACGCATTTTCGGTTGAGAACTGGCAGCGTCCGGAAAGTGAAGTAAGGGCACTGTCATCGCTTCTTGAGGGATATCTCCGTCTGGAGCTTCAGGAGATGAAAGAGACCGGCATAAAACTGATTGCGATAGGGGATACCGGCAGACTTCCCAAAACAGTCAGGGATGTACTCTTCGATGTCATTGAACAAACATCGGAAAACAGGGGAATGGTCCTGAATCTTGCCCTGAGTTATGGTGGACGAGACGAGATTGTCGATGCGGTGAAGAGGATATTAAGGGATAGCAAATCGATTGATATTGATGAAAACGCGATTACAAAAGACTTTTTTTCAGGTTACCTGCACACCGCGAATATACCCGATCCGGATCTGCTGATAAGGACGAGCGGGGAATACCGGCTGAGCAACTTTCTTTTATGGCAATTGGCCTACGCGGAACTTTATTTTACAGATGTCTTATGGCCAGATTTCTCAATGGATGATCTGATAAAAGCCGTAGTAGATTATCAGCGAAGAGAAAGACGCTTTGGATTAATAAGCGAATAGATGTCGGAGGAATAGCAACATGAACTCCCATGTAAAAAGATGGATTACAGGAATCGTAGCGGTACCCTTACTCTTTGTGGTTATCCTGTATGGTTCTCCCCTGATCTTTTCCCTGCTTATAACCCTGGTTATTGCAGGGGGTGTATTTGAATATAATTCCATGGTCTTTAAGGGGAAATACTGGTGGGAAAAAACCGAGGGATTGGTCATAGCTTTTCTTATGCCCTTGGCGGCATATTTCGGTGGTGCCCAGTTGGTGTTTGCCACGGTTACTTTTTCGTTCATCATAGTTTTTCTGCTTTTTCTCATGAGGATAAAAAACGGTCTGGCCGATCTTGCGGCGCTTGCCAGGGTTGTGTTCGGCTTTATGTATATACCCTTTCTTATATCGTATATTATTCTTCTAAGATGTTCTGATAATGGTATTGCCTGGGTCTTCTTCGTTATAGCTGCCGCCTTCGCAGGCGACAGCAGCGCTTTTTATGCCGGAAGATCCATGGGGAAGACAAAACTGATACCCGCGGTCAGCGCGGGGAAAACAGTAGAAGGAGCAATCGGGTCCATTGTCGGCACCGTTCTCGTGTGTCTGTTGTTCAAGGTACTGTTTCTTCACGACCTTTCTATTATTCATGCGATAATCCTCGGTTTTATGGGGAGTATTATCGGTCAGTTGGGAGATCTTTGCGAATCGGCCGTTAAAAGAACTTCCATGGTTAAAGATTCCGGTTTTTTCCTCCCGGGCCATGGGGGGATATTGGACCGTCTGGATTCACTTATTTTTATGATTCCCTTCGTATACTATTATAATGTGTTAGTGATTACATGAAAAATATATCCATTCTGGGATCAACGGGCTCCATAGGAGTGAATACTCTTGATATCATAGCCCGAAATCCTTTCAGATTCAAGGTGGTTGCCCTTGCCGCAGGTAGAAATCTTTCCCTTTTCAAGAAACAGATAGACGAATTTGGACCGGAGATTGTCTCCGTTATTGATGACAAACACGCCGGCAGGTTACGTGAAATGCTCGGGCATCCTGCTGTGCCGAAGATACTGTCGGGCGAGGGCGGATACAGGGAAGTTGCTTCATGGGAAAAGACGAATATGGTCGTATCGGCCATATCGGGCGCGGCGGGACTTCTTCCGACGATTGAAGCTATTGACGCGGGAAAAGACATCGCGCTTGCCAACAAGGAAACGATGGTTATGGCTGGGGAGATGGTCATCGCCAGGGCCGCATCACGAGGAGTTAATATTCTTCCTGTTGACAGCGAACACAGCGCAATTTTTCAGTGTTTGAAAGGTCATAACAAAAAAGAAGTCAAGAGGCTCATACTCACAGCCTCGGGAGGACCCTTCTTAAACCTTCCCCTGGAGCGGTTCGCGGATATAAAACTTGAGGACGCGCTCAGGCATCCAAACTGGGAGATGGGCCGGAAGATCACCATAGACTCCGCGTCCATGATGAACAAAGGACTTGAAATCATAGAAGCCCGATGGCTATTTGACATGGATATAGATAAAATAGATGTCTGTGTCCACCCGCAGAGCATCGTGCATTCAATGGTGGAATATGTGGACGGTTCTGTCATAGCCCAGATGGGGCTGCCGGATATGAGAGGACCCATATCGTATGCCCTTTCATATCCGGAAAGATTGCAGGGCGCGGTGGATACACTGGATTTGTGCTCTGTCGGCGCCCTGGAGTTTATGTCTCCTGATCTTGACAAGTTTCCCGCCCTGAAACTTGCATATGAGGCTGCCGGGAAGGGTGGGTCAGTGCCCGCGGTTCTGAATGCGGCAAATGAGGTAGCTGTGGAGGCTTTTATAGAGGGAAAGATACGGTTTGTGGATATTGCTCTCATTGTAGATGAGGTCCTTGATTCCCACCGGACAAAAGAAATTAACCGGATTAAGGATGTTCTCGATGCGGACCGCCGGGGGCGTGCTAGGGCCAGGGAAATTATTGAGAAAAGGATGATGTCTTAATGGGCTTAAGTATTATATCGGTGATAATTCTGTTGGGAGTGTTGATTTTTGTTCATGAACTGGGTCACTTTCTTGTGGCAAAGTGGTCCGGTGTTGGCGTGCTGAAATTTTCGCTCGGGTTCGGTCCCAGGTTGATTGGTAAAAAAATGGGAGAAACGGAATATGTGCTATCCGCGATACCTCTTGGCGGGTACGTTAAGATGCTGGGCGAGTCAGAAGATGAGGAAGCACTGTCGCTGGATGAGGAGAAGCGGTCATTCCAGAAACAGGCCATTCTGAAAAAGATAGCGATAGTGGCGGCAGGCCCTCTCTTCAATTTCCTCTTTGCCATTATTGCTTTTGCCATGGTGTACGCTGTCGGAGTTCCCGTTTCCACATCCAGGATTGGAGACATACAGAAAGATGGCGCGGCGTTTGAAGCGGGTATGCGGAGCGGGGATGTTATCGTTGCGATAAATGACACGGAGATCTCGCGCTGGTCGGAACTGGCGAGTGTTGTTAGCGGGAGCAAAGGTGACAGACTCAGAATAAGCGTGGACAGGGGGAATAAACTTCTCAATATATACGTGACACCTGAACTTGTAAAATCTAAAAATCTCTTTAGTGAAGAGATCGATACCTATCGAATAGGGGTAGGTATATCCGATGAAACGTTTATGGAAAGACAGGGCCCAGTGGGTGCACTTTATTCCGGGATTGAACAGACATGGGGCTGGACAAAGCTTACATGTCTCGGTATGGTCAAAATAATACAGGGCGTTGTCTCTCCAAAAGAACTGGGCGGACCGATACTGATAGCGCAGATGGCTGGCTCGCAGGTAAGGAAGGGCTTCTTACCCTTTATATTTCTTATGGCGGTATTGAGCGTGAACCTGGGGGTGTTGAATCTGCTGCCAATACCTGTCCTTGACGGAGGACACCTGCTTTTCTTTCTGATAGAAGCTGTTACAGGCAGAGAGGTTAACGTGAAGTGGAGGGAAATAGCACAGCAGGCTGGATTTTTTCTCTTGATGCTCCTGATGATATTTGTCTTCTATAATGATATAGCTCGAATACTAAGTAATTAAGTGCCGAAGTACAACGGCACAACAACTCGAAAATCGAAACCCAACATGATTACATTAGCTATTGATACCTCTGCCAGGACGACGAGCGTTGCGTTGCTTGAGGATGACAATGTCTTGGCCGAGCTTTTCATGAATTACGGGAGAAACCATGCGGAAACACTTTTGCCGGCAATCGAGAAGCTGTTTGTCTCTGCGGGGATCAAAGTAGAGCAGAAGGTGCCCTTTTCGGGTAAGGTGCCCTTTTCAGGTATAGATCTGTTTGCCTTTACTGCGGGGCCGGGCTCCTTTACTGGATTGAGGGTGGGCGCGAGTACCGTTAAAGGTTTGGCATTTGTTCTGCAGAAACCGCTTGTCGGTGTTTGTACCTTGGACGCGCTCGCCCTGAACGTTTTGGACCTCCCGCTTAAAGAGGTTGCTGTATGTCCTGTACTGGATGCGGGAAGGGGAGAAGTATACACGGCGCTCTATACCCCCTCCGAAACCGGGATATATAAAAAGACGTTGAAGGAATGTGTTGTATGTCTGGAAGAATTCCTGGATTCAATGGATGGAGAAGTCATATTCCTGGGTGATGGAGCTGAAAAATATCGCGATACTATCAAAGACGTATTGCCGGGCAGATCGTTCTTTGTACCCTCACATTTTAACCACGTAAAGGCTTATGCAGTGGGGCTTTTGGGGCGGAAGAAGTTTTATGCTGGTGATATATCAGAGATAATGACCATGACTCCCGATTATCTCCGTGCTTCTTACGCGGCAAAGGATTGACGTTTCTATGGTCGCTTGAAGTCAACGATAACCCTGTGCGAATGTGTTGACACAGACCATTTTATCTAATATAGACCGAATTGGCTGGCGTGTCTGGTAAAAAGAAGTGGTTTGAAGCCGACGCCAATGACAGGTGTTTCTATGAATAATAAAACTTTTCCTATTATCCCTGACGGGTTTTTCTTCATCATACCGCTCGCCGTTCTGGCGATAGTGTTGATTTGTCTCAAAATTACATGGGCGGGTGTCTTCTTCCTTGCCGTTACTCTTTTTGTGATTTGGTTTTTCCGTAATCCCAACAGGGTAACCCCTGAAGACGAAAGGGCTGTAATATCACCGGCAGACGGCAGAGTTATAAAGATAGAAGAGCTGGAAGAAAAAGAGATGCTGAATGAGAGGGTCAGGAAAGTGAGTATTTTTATGAGCATCTTTAATGTCCATGTGAACAGGGCGCCCTCTTCCGGTACTGTAAAGAAAATCAGCTACAGGAAAGGCAAGTTTTTCCCCGCCAGTCTTGACAAGGCGTCGGCGTTCAATGAGAGGAATTCGGTTCTTATCGAAGCGGTGGATGGGAAACAGATACTTACCATACAGATAGCGGGAATAATTGCAAGAAGGATAGTCTGCTGGGTTAAAGAAGGTATGGAGATTCGAAAAGGCTCACGTTTCGGACTCATCAAATTCGGTTCACGACTCGAAGTTTTTATGCCTCTCAACTCCACAATCCACGTAAAGGTTGGAGACAAGGTAAGGGCAGGAGAAACCAAAATAGGATATCTGATATGAAGAAAAATCCAAAGATAAGTCATGATAATATGAAAAAGGGTATCTATATTCTCCCTAATCTTTTCACAACAGCGAGCCTCTTTTTCGGGTTTTATTCGATAATAGCCTCAATAGGGGGAGATTTTTCAAGGGCAGCCGTTGCCATAATAATATCCTGCATCCTGGATGGTCTTGATGGAAAGATCGCCAGGATTACAAATACTACCAGCAAATTCGGCGCCGAGTATGATTCTCTATCCGATCTTGTCGCGTTTGGCATGGCGCCGGCGATCCTTGCCTATTCATGGGCGCTTATATCCTTTGGAAGATATGGATGGCTTGCCGCGTTTCTCTTTGTGGCATGCGGGGCGCTGAGGCTTGCAAGATTCAATGTGCAGATCGGCATTATAGACAGTAAGGTATTCAACGGCCTGGCCATTCCTGCAGCCGCGGTTGTCATTGCCACTGCTGTTCTCTTCTTCCATTATCTGGGCGGGGAAGGGCAGTTTAATCACGGATCTGTCCTGGCGGGCACAGTTGTCCTGGCTTTGCTGATGGTAAGCAACGTAAAATACTATAGTTTCAAAGACCTGAATTTCTTTTCGAGAAAACCCTTCATGACCTTTGTTCTGATCATATTTATGCTTACTGTAATTGTGCTTGAACCGCAGGTTATGCTCTTTGTGATGGCTCTGGCTTACAGCCTTTCTGGTCCTGTGTGGATGTTGTTTAAGGTTGCCAAGAAACAGAATCAGAAAAGAATGGAAAGATATCATCATAAAATATGATGACCATTTGCCGATTAGGGGTAGTCAATTAAGGAAGGCTTCGAAAGGATTTCGTATGAGAAAATATAACGTTGCTGTTGTGGGTGCGACGGGAGTTGTCGGAACAGAAATGATAAGCACGCTGGAAAAAAGGAATTTCCCGGTAAAAGAACTTATTCTCCTTGCTTCGGAACGCTCGCTGGGCAGGGAACTGACCTTCAGGGGCAAAGATTATCCTGTCAGGGTTTTAAATGAAGATTCATTCAAAGGGGTCGAGATAGGGCTGTTTTCTGCCGGAGGGAGTATCAGCGAGCGATTTGCGCCTGTGGCGGCGAAGGAAGGCTGTGTGGTTATAGATAACACCAGCGCCTTCAGAATGGAACAGGACGTCCCTCTGGTTGTTCCAGAGGTAAATCCTGAAGACATCGGTGCATATGGCATAAGGAGGATTATAGCAAATCCCAACTGTTCGACCATACAGATGGTTGTAGCACTAAAGCCCATTCATGATGCGGTCGGGATAAAACGGATAGTGGTGTCCACGTATCAGGCAGTGTCGGGTTCCGGTAGGAATGCTATTGACGAGTTAGTAGGACAGACCAAGGCGCTTCTGACCCTGAATGAGGTCGAAACAAAAGTGTATCCGCACCGGATAGCATTCAACTGCCTTCCCCACATAGATGTATTTCTGCATAATGGCTATACGAAGGAGGAAATGAAGATGGTCAATGAGACCAGAAAAATTCTGAAGGCCCCCTCCATGGCTCTTACCGCTACAACAGTTAGAGTGCCGGTTTTTTACGGCCACTCGGAATCTGTCAACATTGAAACAGAGAGAAAAATCACCCCAGACGAGGTGAGAGAGATACTTTCAAACGCTCCGGGAGTCACCGTAATAGATAATCCGGATCTGTCGGAATATCCCCTTGCCAGTGATGCAGCCGGGAAGGATGACACCTTTGTCGGGAGAATCAGAGAAGATGAATCCATCCCGAACGGGATAAATATGTGGATTGTAGCCGATAACATAAGAAAAGGGGCCGCCCTGAACGCGGTACAGATAGCGGAGATACTGATAAAAGAGAATTACTTGGACTGATGAGAATAACGGGAGGACGCGCGCGGGGCAGGAAGATATACGCGCCGAAGAGCGACAAGATCAGGGTAACTTCCGACAGGGTCAGGGAGTCACTGTTTGATATTCTCCCATCCATGGAGGGGGCGTTATTCCTGGATATATTTGCGGGTACGGGTAGTGTCGGCATTGAGGCTCTCAGCAGGGGAAGCGCCTGGATCACTTTTATTGAGAAAGAGGCGCTTCACGCAGTGGCGCTTAGGAAAAACCTTAACCTGTGTGGATTTGATAAAATCTCTGAAGTGATGGTATCTACTGTGGAAAGTGGGATTAGCGTTCTGTCGGGACGTAGCCGGTATTTTGATGTTGTATTCGCTGACCCTCCCTATGACAAGGGTCTGGCAGCAAAGACACTCTGTCTTCTGGGAGAGTGCGATCTGATCTCAAAGGATGGTGTTCTGGTTATAGAGCACGCTTTCAGAGAAGATATAGTGGCTGGGAATGAATTTGTTCTGACCGATCAAAGGCGGTATGGGGATACTGTACTATCTTTCTTGAAACCAAACAGGGGGTAAAAATGGGAAAATCGGCGGTATATCCCGGTTCATTCGATCCCATAACAAACGGTCATGTGGATATAATTAACAGGGGACTGGGTGTATTTAACAAGATAACTGTCCTTGTTGGATATAACCCGAATAAGTTGACAACACTGTTTTCCGTGGAAGAGAGGATCTCCATGATCAGAGAAGTCGTTGGAGATAATCCCAGGATCGAGGTCGATTCTTTTTCCGGTCTTCTTGTAAATTATGTGAAGGATTCGGAGGCGTCCTGTATATTAAGGGGGCTCCGCGCCATGTCTGATTTTGAGTATGAATTTCAACTGGCCCTTATCAACAGGAAATTAAGGAGAAATATAGAGACAGTGTTCCTGATGACCGGATCCAAGTGGTTTTATTGCAATTCGAGTCTCGTAAAAGAAGCCGCCTCTTTGGGGGGATCTGTGAGGGACTTGGTTCCCAACGTTGTTTTAAAAAGACTTAAGGAAAAATTTCCGGATATGCAAAACAATAATTAGGGAAGACAACAAAAGAGACGCTTGTAAACAGGGAAAAATTATATGAAATTTGCGAAAAGAGTGGAGAGAATAAAACCTTCACCAACGCTTGCCATTACCGCAAAGGCAAACGCGCTCCGGGCGGAGGGGAGAGATATTATAAGTTTCGGCGCTGGAGAGCCGGATTTTGACACACCCGTTAACATCAGGGAAGCGGCTGTCAGCGCAATACGAGATGGATTTACCAGATATACTCCTGTAGGGGGGATAGATGAGCTTAAAAATGCCATCATTGAAAAATTCCGGCGAGACAATCAGCTCATATATAAAAAATCAGAGATAGTTGCGTCCTGTGGCGCGAAGCACGTACTTTATAACCTCGCACAGGCCCTGTTTGATGAAGGTGATGAGGTTATTATCCCGTCGCCTTACTGGGTTTCCTATCCGGATATTGTTCTTCTTTCCGGCGCTGTGCCCTCAATCCTTGAGACAAGTGGGGCGAATGGTTTTAAAATAACGCCTGATCAACTTGAGCGCGTGATCAATAAAAAAACAAAGGCCCTTATCTTGAATAGTCCCTCCAATCCAACCGGATCAACATATACTTTTGCGGAGCTGGAGGCACTTGCGGAAGTTATGGTCGAAAAGAACATACTTATAATCTCGGATGAAATCTATGAGAAAATTGTATATGACGAGTTTCCCTTTTTCAGCATTGCCATGGTCAGTGAAGACGTAAAAAGACTTTCAGTCGTTGTCAACGGTGTCTCAAAAGCCTATGCCATGACAGGGTGGAGAATAGGATACGCCGCCGGCTCGGAAGATATCATTTCAGCGATGACTAAGATCCAGAGCCAGAATACATCAAACCCGGCATCAATTTCCCAGAAAGCTGCGGTTGAGGCGCTAAATGGAGATCAGGGCGCGATAGGTGAAATGGTTGAAGCATTCAGTGAAAGGCGTAACTATATCGTAGATGCCCTTAACAAGATGGAGGGTGTAAGTTGTATGAACCCCGATGGGGCCTTTTATGCCTTTCCCGATGTGTCTTCATTGTATGGAGGAGTTTATGATGGCAAGACGGTAACAGGCTCGGCATCTCTTGCGGAATACCTTCTTGATGTAGCAAATATCGCGGTGGTTCCAGGTATCGCTTTTGGCAGCGATGATCACATACGTCTCTCGTACGCCACGTCGATGAAAAACATTCGGGAAGGTATCACACGCATTGAGAATGCCGTAAAAAACTTAAAATAGAGATGTAAAAATGGTTCCAGGGATAATATAGTAGCGTCTATTCTCATACTTATAGCCATAGGGGTAACATCTATCTGTTATCGATTTAAAAGGATGCAGAAGAGATTTGACGATCCACTCCTTGATTTCTTTTTTCGTTTCTAAACAAAGCAAATCTTTCCCTGAAGTCAGACTTGCTGATTTTAAAGATTACAAGTCCGGTCTGGCAGGGAATATGTTTTTTGTGAGCCGGTAAAAATGGGTTGCTGGGGGTGTCCTGAGTTTTAATATGTCTATAATGGGTGCAAGAACAAAAAAAGACTTTTTTATAGGTTTTGACTTGACTTGAATTTTTTATCCCATTATAAGAGAGGGCTTTCAGGGCTTGTACTTGTTATTATAAAACAATAAGGGAGGAGAGGAATTATGAAAAACTATTTCGGAAAAGTTCTTATCGTTGCAACTGTTCTGGTGTTTGCAGTATCCATGATACCGGGAGCCGGATTTGCGGCTGATGGTACGATAAAACTGGGTGTCGCCGGCGCTCACAGTGGAGACCTTGCGTCCTATGGCATACCTTCAGTGAGGGCCGCCGAGCTTGTGGTCAAAGATATTAACGCAAATGGTGGGATTCTGGGTAAGAAAGTGGTTCTCCTTGTGGAAGATGATGTATGCAAACCGGAAGTTGCCACAAGCACGGCTACAAAACTGCTCTCTCAGGGTGTTGATATTGTTATGGGACACATCTGCAGCGGCGCCACCAAGGCCGCTCTCGGTATATACAGAGATGAAAATATTATCTGTGTGTCACCATCCGCGACAAACCCGGCTTTGACACAGAGCGGTGACTATCCCAACTTTTACCGTACTATTGCCTCGGATGACGCCCAGGCACGGCTTGAAGTGGATTACGCGCTTGATGTCTTGAAAGCCAAAAAAATTGCCGTACTGCATGACAAGGGCGATTATGGCAAGGGATTGGCGGAGTTCGCGAAGATCTTTATAGAGAAAGACCCCAGAGCTGAAGTGGTACTGTATGAAGGTGTCACCCCTGGCGCTGTCGACTATTCAGCGGTTGTTCAGAAGATAAAACATTCAAAAGCGGATGCCGTGATATTTGGCGGTTATCATCCAGAGGCGTCAAAGATTATTATGCAGATGCGCAAAAAGAGGATGAAGACGGCCTTTATTTCTGATGATGGCGTTAAAGACGACACCTTTATCAAGGTTGCAGGCAAATACGCGGAAGGTGTCTATGCCACAGGCCCGAGAGATACATCTTCGAATCCTCTGGCGATTGCCGCTATCGAAGCGCATAAAAAAGCATATGGTGCTGATCCGGGCGCGTTTTTCCTCAACGCGTATGCCGCAACACAGGCCATTCTGAACGCGATCGAAAAAGCCGGGTCCACCGATTACGACGCGGTGTCAAAGGCCCTGAAGACCGAATATGTTGAGACAACACTTGGAAAGATCAGATTTGATGATAGAGGAGATGCCATAGGCATCGGCTTCTCTATATATCAGGTACAGAACGGCAAGTATGTCGAACTGAAATAGTACAAAAGGTACAGTGATATTAAACTGTTATCAGGGGGCAGGCGTAAAAGCCTGACCCCTGATTTGTTGATATTCAGAAACGTGAAACGGGTAAAGTTAGGGGATAGATTTATCTAAGATGGATTATTTTCTGGAGCTATTTCTGGGCGGGCTTACCCGCGGGAGTATTTACGCTCTTATTGCCCTCGGCTATACCATGGTGTATGGCATTATCGAGCTGATAAATTTTGCCCATGGTGAGATCTATATGATCGGCGCATTCACCGCGCTGATTGTAATCTCGGTTCTTACCCTGATGGGCATGAACGGGATAGCCATGCTCGTAATAGCCGGGGTGGTTGCTGTTATGTATTCCAGCGCCTATGGCTATACCGTTGAAAAGATAGCTTATAAACCATTGCGCAACGCGCCGCGTCTTTCAGCTCTTATCAGTGCTATCGGGATGTCACTGTTTCTCCAGAATTATGTGCTCCTGGCGCAGACATCCGATTTCCTGCCTTTCCCAAACCTGATTCCCGACTTTGAGTTCATGGAGCCGTATGCGCACATCATCGGTTCGACGGAGATTGTTATTCTCATAACGACGGCGGTCGTTATGATTCTTCTTACTATCCTGATAAAATTTACGAAGATAGGCAAGGCGATGCGGGCGACATCCCAGGATAAGACGATGGCGATGCTGGTGGGCATTAATGTAAATCGCGTTATTTCGGTCACGTTTGTGGTTGGCTCGGCGACGGCGGCGATAGGTGGAGTGCTTATAGCTTCTCACGTCGGAATGATTAATTTCTATGTCGGTTTCATAGCGGGAATAAAGGCATTTGTCGCCGCGGTGCTTGGAGGAATCGGGAGCGTTCCCGGGGCTGTTCTCGGCAGTTTTATACTGGGTTGGACAGAAAGTTTTGCTACCGGGTATGTCTCGAGTGATTATGAAGATGTCTTCGCCTTCCTGTTTCTTGTGCTTATCCTGATTTTCAGACCCGCGGGCATTTTGGGGCGATCCGAGAAATATAAAGTATAGCAAGGCAATCTATTTTTTGCAGGGTTTTGGAAGTTGATTAAATTTGATGAGATAAAAAGAGCCTTTCTGGTTTCCGTATGGTTCATCTTTTTGACGTTTCCCATTATGGTGATTCGCGTCAATCCTGTGGAGCATATCGTGGAATGGCGCTGGAAGAATATGGTGCTGGTTGGTATCGTGAGCTTTTTTCTTTCGTTTGTCTGGGATTATCTTATGAAGCGAAAGGAGCTTGGCTCTAAGAAGGCCGAGGCCGGAGAGGAAACAGACAAGATTCCCCTGGCCCAGAGAATCCTGGGAGAGAAAAGGATATATCTGCCCGCGCTGGTCATCTTTGGAATATTCACAATTAGTTTCCCCTTCATTTTTTCAATGTATCAGACAACCATCATGGTAACTGCGTTGATCTACGTTATGCTTGGTCTTGGTCTTAACATTGTCGTGGGTCTCGCGGGTCTTCTTGACCTGGGATATGTCGCCTTTTACGCGGTGGGCGCTTATGCCTACGCCCTGTTGAATTATCACTTCGGACTCAGCTTCTGGATAGCGCTTCCCATAGGGGGCGCTCTGGGTGCCACCTTTGGAATACTGCTGGGCTTCCCTGTGCTCCGGCTCCGCGGAGATTATCTTGCCATCGTTACACTGGGATTCGGTGAAATTATACGCATTATTCTTGAAAATTGGAATGAATTTTCTTTTGGACCCAGTGGCATAGCAAATATTCCGAGACCTTCCATGTTCGGAATAGATCTGTCGGTTCACGGCTCTACGACATATATTTATTACATTATGATTGCCCTGTGCGTCTTTACTATCTTTGTCGTAAACCGTCTGCAGGACTCCAGGATCGGCAGGGCATGGATCGCGCTCAGAGAGGATGAGGTTGCCTGCCAGGCCATGGGGATTGACAAGGCAAAAACCAAATTGACGGCATTTGCCCTCGGAGCGACGTGGGCAGGTATGGCCGGAGTTATGTTTGCGGCAAAAACTACCTTTGTAAATCCAGCAAGCTTTACCATCTGGGAGTCTATCATAGTACTGTGTATTGTTGTGCTGGGTGGCATGGGATCCATAATAGGGGTTATCGCCGGGGCGCTTGTGCTGATACTTACGCCTGAATATCTGCGCGCGTTCTCTGAGTACAGGATGCTGGCGTTCGGCACACTGCTCGTCGTAATGATGATATTTCGTCCCGGTGGAATTATACCCAATGTGCGCCGCACATATAAATTTGAGGGCGTGGAACGTGCGGATAAGATATGAAATATGTACTGAAAGTCCAAAATCTGGGTATGAATTTCGGTGGCCTGAGGGCGCTTGATGATCTTGACCTAGATGTATGCAAAAATGAGATCGTCGCTCTTATCGGGCCCAACGGCGCCGGAAAGACCACCTTCTTTAATTGTATAACGGGAATATATCCCCCCACAGATGGTGATGTGTTCATATTCGCTCGGGACCGGGACATGCCCGAGAGAATAAATGGCTTAAAACCGAACAGGGTTACCGAAAAAGGCCTGGCCCGAACCTTTCAAAATATCCGTTTATTCCCCAGCATGACAGTCCTTGAGAATGTAATGATCGGACGTCACTGCCGCATGCACGCGGGCGTGTTGGGTGCAGTACTGAAGGGTAGATCAACTGTAATGGAAGAGAAAAAGGCGGTGGAGGACAGCTATGCCATCCTGGAAAAGATAGGACTCGCCCAGTTTGTGGACGAGTTTGCCAAGAACCTTCCATATGGAGCACAGAGACGTCTTGAAATAGCTAGGGCAATGGCCACAGAGCCCTTTCTGCTCCTCCTGGATGAACCCGCTGCCGGCATGAATCCTAACGAAACACAGGAACTTGATGAACTGATAAAGCAGATTCGCGATAAAGAGGGGATTTCCATACTCTTGATAGAGCATGATATGAAACTCGTTATGAGCCTGTCTGACAGAATATTTGTCGTTGATTATGGGAAAAAGATTGCGCAGGGCACTCCGGAAGAGATAAGGAATAATCCTGTCGTAATAAAGGCCTATCTCGGAGAAGAGGTTGATGCTTAAGCTTAAGAACGTACAGACTTTCTATGGTAATATCCAGGCGTTGAAAAGTGTTACCATAGAGATCGCTGAAGGGGAGATCGTCACCCTCATAGGCGCGAACGGAGCTGGGAAAACCACGACGCTCATGGCTGTCTGTGGTGTGGTCCCGCCGAGATCGGGTGAGATATCTTTTATGGGCGACCCGATAACCGGCATGGAACCAGACAAGATCGTCTCATTAGGCATCTGTCAGGTGCCCGAAGGCCGCCGTATCTTTCCCTATCTGTCGGTTGCTGAGAATCTTGATATGGGTGCCTTCTTGAGAAATGACAAGATGGAAATAAAGAGGGATATGGAATATGTGTTTGATCTTTTTCCCATCCTCGCGGAGAGGCGTCATCAGCCCGGGGGTACATTGAGCGGAGGAGAACAACAGATGCTGGCCATATCAAGGGCACTTATGGCCAAACCCAGGCTCCTCCTCCTTGATGAGCCTTCGCTGGGGCTTGCCCCCCTTATTATTAAAAAGATATTTGAGATAATAGGCAAGATAAACGCGGAGAATAATACGACCATCTTTCTTGTGGAGCAGAACGCGAACCTCGCTCTCAAGGTAGCCGCCAGGGGTTACGTCATGGAAAACGGTCGCATAACACTCACAGATTCCTCAAAGAATCTTCTTGCCAATGAAGAAGTAAAGAAGGCATATCTCGGCCTTTAGTCTTTTCTCCTTTCAGCGTTCCGACCCCTTCTTTCTGAAGATCAGCCTGACAGGTGTATTTTCAAAACCCAGTTCTTCATGTATCCTGTTGGCCAGAAAGCGTTCATAGGAAAAATATACAGCCTTTGCTTCGCGAACAAAAAACACAAATGTGGGCGGTTTTACAGATATCTGGGTTGCGTAGTTTATTTTATTGGGCCTGTTTCTGTAGCGTGGGGGAGAAAGCCTTTCGGTAAATTCCGCAAGCTTTGTGTTTAAGAGAGAGGTGGAAACTCTTTTTGTATACTGATCATAAACATGGTCAACAAGGTCGAGTATCTTTGTAAGTCTCTGTCCGGAGAGCGCCGACACGGTGATTATGGGTGCAAAATCCAGGTATTTAAGGCTATCTTTTACATGGTTTACATGTACACCGATCGTGGAATTGTCTTTTTCAATAAGGTCCCATTTATTCAGAATTATAATACAGGCCGTGCCTTTCTCATAGGCCAGACCAGCTATTTTTGTATCCTGCTCAGTGACACCCTCCTGCGCGTCTATCATAATAAGAGCTATGTCACACCGGTCAAGCGTCTTTATCGCTTCTATAACACTGTACCTCTCCAGCTTCAGACTGACCTTGCTTTTTTTCCTTATCCCGGCGGTGTCTATCAGGAGATATTTCCTGTCATTCAGATCAAAGGCGGTGTCCACCGAATCCCTCGTGGTTCCAGGTATGGGATTGACTATCGTACGCTCATAGCCGAGAATCTTGTTTATCAGTGAGGATTTTCCGACATTTGGTTTTCCGATTACGGCTATTCTTATTCTTTCCTCTTCGTCTTCTTCAACAGGGATTTCCGGAAGATGTTCTACGACGTCATCCAGCAGATCGCCCACCCCAAGCCCATGCTGGGAAGATATGGGATAGATCCGATCCACACCCAGCCTGTAAAAATCTATTGTCAGTTCCTCCTGCCTGAGATTATCTATTTTGTTTGCAACGTAGAAGACGGGTTTTTTTGTTTTCCTGAGCAGGTCCGTAATCTCGATGTCCGAAGGGGTAAGACCCTCCCGTCCATCCATAAGAAAGATAATGGCATCAGCTTCCTCGATGGCCAGGTTTGTCTGCTCACGCATCTGCACAAACATTCTTTCACTGGTCACGGGTTCAAACCCCCCGGTATCGATTATCATAAATGTCTTGCCATTCCAGTTGGAATCCGTGTAGTTCCTGTCTCTTGTGGCCCCAGGCTGGTCTATGACAATAACCTTTCTGGTTTCAGACAGCCGGTTGAACAGTGTTGATTTTCCGACATTGGGCCTTCCTACGATTGCTACTATTGGTTTCATTTATGTTTATCCCCTATTCATTCGGATATCCGAATTCTCCAAGCATTCTCGGATCCTGTGCCCAGTCCTTCTGCACCCGGACAAACAGCTCCAAGTATATTCTGGTACTGAAAAACCTTTCCATTTCCAGCCGCGCGGCGGTTCCTATCTTTTTAAGCATGCCGCCCCTCTTGCCGATGATAATGCCTTTCTGAGAGTCTTTCTCCACATTTATAACTGCCTGTATATGTATCAGACCCTTTACCTCATTCTCCTTGAAAGACTCAACTATGACGGCGGTTGAGTAGGGCACTTCATTGCGCATCAATATGGTTATTTTTTCTCTGATTATCTCAGCCGCTAAAAATCTTTCGGAACGATCCGTTATCATATCATCGGGGAAATACTGCGGTCCCTCCGGCAGGATATTCCATGTTATATCCAGGAGCCTGTCAACATTGAATCCCTTCAGCGCGCAGATGGGCACAATCTCTTCAAATGTGTGAATATTTTTGATATTGTCAATCAACGGCAACAGCTTTTCCTTGTCGACAAGGTCAATCTTGTTAATCACCAACACGACGGGTATCTTCGTCTTTTTGAGTAATTCTATGATAAAATTATCGTCTTCACCGATCGGCGTCCCGGCATCGACAAGCAGGAGCAGCATATTCACATCACTAAAGACGCTCATCGCGGCCGATACCATCTGGCGGTTGAGCGGTGTTTTCGCGTTGTGTATCCCCGGGGTGTCCAGAAAGACAAACTGGCCCGCCTCGGTATTCCTGATCCCCATGATTCTGTTTCTGGTTGTCTGGGGCTTATGCGTGGTTATAGCTACCCTTTCACCCACCATGAAATTCATGAGAGTGGACTTTCCCGCGTTTGGCTTTCCTATGATTCCTATAAAACCTGATTTAAACAAAGTGGACTCCTCAATCAGCAGAACGGGGTCAAATAATCCTTAACGACCATCTTTCCTGCTTCGCGTTTTCTCTGACCTTTATTTCTGTCAGGTTGAATGATTCTTTCAGTATCTTTATATTCCGGTTTTTCATGCCTCTCAGGTTCGACACATCCTGGGGAGCCACTGAGAACACAACATTCGTATCTTGCAGATCTTCTGATTTCAAAAGGTTCGATGCCATGTCCAGGAATATGGCTCCCTCCACGAGTGACCGGAATGCCGGGTGAAACGGGCCGGCAATGATATTGTCGTCTGTTTCCATTTCCTTCGTTGTGTGAAGCCCCAGTCTTATAACCGGTATGTCGGCTTGTTGAAACCTCAACAGGGCGTGTTTACAGAGTTCAACGGCGTCGTCCAGTG